>Ga0224506_10000006_pt1 | contig 299588 bp, 266 predicted proteins | sample SF_Jan12_sed_USG_2_FD_169108 | JGI IMG/M metagenome (GOLD analysis project Ga0224506, IMG submission 169108) | Sediment microbial communities from San Francisco Bay, California, United States - SF_Jan12_sed_USGS_8_1 | ecosystem: Environmental > Aquatic > Marine > Sediment | place: USA...
CTCCATTTTTGATAAAAACTCAAGCCAGCTGATCAGATTCTGATAATCCAGATCACGATAAGAAATATACTGCCCCGATTGCACATCAAACTGCTGCAACCAGAATAACAGAAGCCGATAACCAAATGCCCGGTCACTGGCTTCCAGCAATTTGCCTGATATGTGCAAAGGTGCTGCTGACAATTTTGTTATCTGTGGTTTTTTATAACTCTCGGTACTGCGCCAGAAAAAAATTACCAGCAGTACAAGCCCCAGCATTAGCCACAGCCTAAGCTGACGACTGTTTTTTTCTGCGCATTTAACTGACATTAAAGCGACTTACGTTTTAACTCGATGATGCCAGCAAGGCAGAGTAATGTGCAAAAAAGCAAAAACTCTACGCCGAAACTAATAATTGTGGTCGCTTCTGGCCCGCCATAAACCAACCAACTACTCTGACTAAAATGTTCTAATCGCGGCAGTATAAAATCAATACTATCAAGCACACTATTAATCACCCTGTTAAAGAGACCACCCTGAAATGGCCCGTCACCGATGCTTTGTATCGCTGGCATAAAGCGCATCAAGCCGTATATGCCGATACTGGCGAGCAAACTTAGTGTTACATTTTCCAGTGACAGGATAAACACAAGCGCTATCAGTGCCATCAAGGTTAATTCACACCACAACGACAGCGACCAGATAAAAACGGAATAGCTGTTTGCAAACCAGAGCAGGCCGCAAAAAAATATTCCGGCAATAACAAAAGCAAGCGCACTAAAGCCGGCAAATTTTCCTAAAAAAACTTGATTGCGCGGGATATTTACCGAGAACAATAATTCAATGGACTTGTCCTGGAAATCACGCGCGATACTGGCAACTACAAAAAAAATCATCATCAGAATGGATGCAAGCCGTAAAAATCCGGCGATAATAGCAGCTTCTGATTCGCGTGTTTCCGTTAAGGCAGCCTGACTGATAAAAAGTGAAAAACTCAAAGCCAGTAGCAGTAACAGCATTACGAACCAGAGTATTTTTCCTCGCATCGCTTCCAGCAAACTAAATCGCGCTATTGTAATAATCGATGATGCCATTTATGGCAACCTTCTGGCTTCAAGCATACGCGATTTCAGCACCGTTAAAGAAACCCACATCACCAGATCATCATAGCCGGCAGCTGTCACTGAGCTGTAATCATCATCCAGAAATGTTGTATCGTCATTGCAATTTTCATCCTCGATACTTGAAGGAAAATTTGCTGCGCAAGGAAAACCGCCAGCTATCGTTCGGCGACCGTTTTCACCGTAGGATATCACCACTGCCGGAATATCGTTAGCGATCAGGTTTGCGCCCCTGTCTTCAATTCTGATATTTCCGTTATCGGCCATAGAGAAACTCGCATCCAGTGCAGTAGTATTACCGCCACCATCTATTGCTGGCGGCAGATTGGCAAAACTCAGATTACCCGTACCTCTGACACGGTAACGCAAACCATTACCCCAGGCATCTTGTCCACCGACTCCAATATCTACAAATGGTAAAAAACCCTCATCATCATCACAGCTAGTTGTATTATCTGGATTTTGTGGGTTTTCTATACCATCACCATCTGTGTCCGGACAAGGCAAACGTCCTTCTGTTGTTGCGAATCCGATCAGCGCCTGATTAATATTTTGTAAAATCTGCCTTGTCTCATCGCGTTTTAATTGTTGACGTTGTACGCCGACAGTTTTTATTACGCCGCCCAGTATCAGGCCCATGACGATCAGTACAATCGTAATCTCTATTAAGGTGAAGCCTTTAGTTATTATCCTTGGCGTCATGGACAGACGCCTGTTGTCATCGGGTCAGAATTATTAATACAGTATAAATAGTCATTACCTGCATCCGGGTCATAGCTGCGGCTACCTGTCGCATCGGCAGGATTTGGAAATGCAGCACCAACATTGGCACCTTCTAAGTAATTGGAAATAATATTTTTTGTATCGGTATCACCCGCAACTGGCCCGTTTCTCATTATACCCGGCTGTCGCTCACCCGAAAAAAACACAATCCCTGCATGCCGATTACCATTTGTCTTCACGCATTTTGCGCCCGCAAACGAGCACGCCACATTCGTGGAGTCTGGCGCATAACTACCTGAGACAACATAAAAAAAGTGATCTTTCCAGTGCTGCCATAAAGTAAATTCTTCAGTTGACAAACAACCGTTAAGAATATTCTGTATGCCTTTGCTACCACCCACTGATGGACAACTGTTAACAGTATTACAGAGGTCGTATATGGCCTGAGCCTCCGCCATATCCTCCGCATAATCTTCATCAGCATCTGCTATCTCTTTATCACGCTCAGCTTCACAGGCTTGAATTTTATTGGCATTGCCTTTAGCTTGGCTAACACAGCTTGTGAACTGCCCCGGAATAGCTCCTTTAGATTTATCCAGTTTTTTTACCGCTTCTGCCACTGCTGCATCAAAATCTGTCTGACAATCTGTGCAATCACTGGTGCTACCACCACCGGTTGTACTACATGAATGTTTGCTTAAACAACCGTAATAGTCCTGTAATTCATCAGCTGTTATTTCAGCAATCTCCTGATCATATTTAGTCTGCGCAGCTGCCAGATCCTGGGCCAGATCAACATCACATTGAGCCTTTGTTTTATTCGGATTGCCCAAACATAGCTGGTAATCTGTATTGGCCTTATCCACATCCAGGCGAAAATCAGCCAGTTCTTCACCCAGCTCTTCAATATACTTGTCATATTTTTCTTTACACTGGATGCAACTTGGCGGCCCAATCACGCTAACTCCTCCGGTTCCGGTATTGTCGCTGGCATTCGCCTCCAGTTGAGCTTCACTATTTGAAACATTTTCAGGTAGGCGACCGAGTAAACTGGCAGGCGCAGCAATGTCGGCATAACTCACATCATCACGATAATCCGCTCCGCCCAGATTCAGTTCGGCGGGCCATGGTAAATTCCGCGCTCCGCCACCCGCATTGCCGTAATCGGCTATACAGTTTGCGATTGATGCTGTCAGATTTTCTATTGTCGCTTCATAATCGCGGCGACGTTTTACGGCAGACCAGATATCACGCTGCGTAACAATGGCAATTTTATCATTAAAGGGAGTTTCTGCTGTTTCAGTCTGAGTGCCGGATTTAATAAAACGGTCTATCGTATCTGCGACACCTGAAAGCGTCGAATTATCGATATCGCCATTACCTTCAAGATATTGTGTCGCATCATAACCACCTCTACAGACTCTTGTACCCTCATCACTATCAATAAATCCAGCCCGGTTCTGTTGGCCCAGTGGCGCTCCGGGAGCTAATATAACGGCAACGACTCTTTCTTCTGGCACCGTACCATTGATCAAGCTACCCTCTGCATCGTAAATTTCAAACACGCCGTTGCTATCATCATTTAACATGCCTGTTTTATTTACTGCCAATGTTGTATTTTTATAAGCTCCTGAAACGGCATACCAGAGACACTCATTTGCACCATCACGTAATGGTTTTATATCTAAAGAGCGCCAAGGAAAACGACCGATGACGCTGTTATTACTACCACCTGCGTCACAGTTGTCACTGCCGCCTTCAAAAATAATTCCATTTTCATTCATATCAGGACACGGCATAAACCCCATGTCACCATCATGGCTATCAATATAACTGACCGCATAGGCAATCAGAGCTTTTTTGGCTTCTGCAAGCGAGGCAACCTGATTGACCTTCTGCACCAGTCTGCTGCTAATAGAGCCTGAATTATTTAGTAAATAAAAAGCCGCCATTGATGCCAGCACTACCATAGCAATCAATAGTGCAGCACCAGATTGTCTTCGAGGCTTCATCAGTGCAGCTTTATTTGTCTGATTTTTCATAGCGCTCCCGTACTGTCTTTTGGTTGGCTAAAACAAACTGCCCTGGCTTGAGATTTACTACAGACTGGCCATCACGTTTTATTGCCACGTTTCCGCTTTTCTGCACCTTTAAAACCCTGAGTCCAGTTATCGGCTTTTTTGTTTTAAGGGTGTTCTCAGAATTGACCCAGACAACATCAGGCTGACCCTTTCGTATTAAATAACCTTTTAACTCAACTACATCAATATTTTGTTTAGGTGCTTTATTATTTACAGTATTTTTATCGGCAGCCGGTTTTTGTCTGTCGATTTGTGCCCGTTCCTGTGCCGAATAAAACAGCCGTTTCAAGTTTTGCTCTGCCATCGCAAGTCCTGTAGCGAGTAAATTCAAAAGCAAAACATAAGCTAAATATTTCATCTACAACACCTTAAAGGTAAACCATTTTAAATGGCACTGTGCATCGATATTTTCCACTGCAAATTGCACATTAGCTGCTGCTAAGCGTTTAAGTTCACAGGAGCTGAGCAGATGAATCGCGGATTTAATATTGTCAATATCCCTCAGTACTGCAATCAGTTGCTGCTCATGCTTTAACTTCATCGACAGTGTAATATTGCTAACATTAACTTTCAAACCTCGTTCACTAATCAAACCATCTTTATAGTCATACGGAATCTGGCTGCCGAAACTGTAATTAATCGCACTAAGATTGTGCTTGGTTCGTATCGTCTGTAGACGGTCTATCAGGTATAACCTGTTCTCTGTCTCATACTGTTTTACTGGCATATAGTGATTAAAACGGCTCTCATATTCAGACGCCATTCCGGTTGTCTCAGTCAGTGTTTTAAAGCGGCTGGCCTCAGCAGTTAGCTTAGAGTTCAGCCTTTTGTAATCATCATTCTTTGTCTGATATAACTGGAAAAACACCACAAACACAATAACCGACGTAAAAAGCAATAACGCTTTCGCAATCAGCTGATTATATTTTTTTAGATTATCCTGCAAGTGATTCGTCCTTCATGGTCAGAACAAACGAAAAATCAGCAGGGTCATTCGCTTTATCTGATATAACACCACTAATTCCATTTGACGGATTATCATTCAATACCGCTTTAGTCAGCCTAACATCGTCAACTGCGTCCAGCTTTTCCATTGCATGAATAAAATTACTAACCATAGCTTTTAATGCCTGCTTGTCGGCCTTGTTAGTAACAACCGATGCCAAAATAACAACCGCCTGCCGAGACTTGGCTGAAACAGATGATGTTTGCCCGCGCCTATTTGTCTTATTTATTCCTTTACTCTGTTTTAAATCGGCTTCATTAATTGCCCATTTTATTTCCTTCAGTTCGATATTCGGATAGGCTGCAAATACTCCGCTGATTTTTATCATTACTTTGTCAACGCCGCCAGATGATGCGCGCTTTAACTCATTAATATTTTCAACAAACAACCTCATTGAAGCGGGTTTGACTGATAAGCGAGACAAATCCTTTGAAAGCCTGTTATTTTCTGAGATTAGCTCACTGAGTTGTGAATCCAGACCAATAATTCTACTTTTGATTATCTCTGTATCCAGATATAATTTAAACGATGCCATAACCAGTAACACTGATACTGCTATCGATGAAATTGAAAGCCAGCTATTTATTTGTTTTTTACGGTATATTTGCAGATCTGATTTTCTGGCGTAATGGTTATTCACTCTAGCATTCAGAAGTAACGATGCAAATATTTCACGGCCATTCACCTCATAGCTCGAGATAAAACCCAACGCTCGTTTGAGGTCATTATATTTAGCAAAAGAAAATTGCATTTCCGGCAATAACTCGTCTACACCTTTTAGCTGCGCAAAAAAATTATCACTAGCCAGAACTAGGACATTAATCGCGCCACCGGACACCAGCAGCTTTTGATTTTCCAGATATTTTTTAGTTTTCTTAATATCTTCCGAAAATGTTTTTAGATCCAGATTTTGTGATGACGGTATATTTCTACTATAGAATATTTTCCCATCTTTATAGATGCTTTGGCGGATAAAATCACGCGACTGCCTGCTGACTAACAGCACCAGGCCTTTCTCCAGTTTTAACACTTTTAAAACCTGAGATGCAATCAGTGGCAGGGAGTAAACGCCCCTGATCATTACCTCATGCTGATTAAATATATCAAGCCATTTAAGTAACGCATCATCCGACGTCAGACTGGAAATTAGCAGTCTGTCATCTTTTCTGGGGCTATCATCTCTGCCAATAATGCTGCTCGTTGAAAAAGAGGAGGAACGTTTAAGCCTGGCAAGCTTTCTTTCTATCAGGAATTTTCTCTCATGTGGCGCCACATGAGGAATCGTTGTCAGCATCACTTCCTCTTCTAACACATCCAGAATAATCGAGGCCGGAATTTCTTTACTGTTTTCCAGATAATCATTCAGCGCGAACTGATCTGTATCTGCTGCTTCAAATTCATAGCGCGCAATCAGTTCATCGCGTCGCCACAGCATCACAGTCATACGGTCATCCGTTATAAAGAACACCTGCCGCATGGCTTACCTCAATGTCCCGATAGAATCATAAATTGGCCCAAATACCGATGCCAGTATCCACACCAGTATCAGCGCCAGAAAAAATATCAACAATGGCTGCAATACCGGCTCTATTGTCGCCAGTGCTTCTTTTACTTCTCTGTCGAAATAGTATTTTACATTTTTAAGAGACACGTCCAGTTCACCACTGGATTCACCAATCTTAAACATCCGTACAACCAGCGGCGGAAACACCCTGGTATTATCAATCGCGATCGATATCGTTTCACCTTCTGAAATCATATCGTAGGCTTCATCTATCGCCTGCTCAAGCACGCAGTTACCGAGCAGTCCCTTACTGACTTTCATTGATTCAAGTACCGTAATACCGGCTTTATACATTAGCGCAAAATTATTACTGAAACGAGCCAGCTTAATTTTTTGCATTATCGGTCCAATTAGCCATAGCTTCAGTTTATATTTATCAAGAAAATACCTGAAGCGGTAAGAGCGTTTTGCTGCAAGCTTAATCAGCACCACACTTACAAGCGGCACTATAATCATCATATACCAGTAATTTTCAACCAGATCAGACACCACCAGCAACGCTTTTGTATATAGTGGCAGTTCATTGTCAAATTGATTCATAAAAGATAACATTTGTGGCACCACAAAAATCATCAGCACGATAAAGGCAATCAGCATAATGGTGCCAATAATTGCCGGGTACATGACAATCTGTTTTGTCTGCGACCTCAACTCTTCCTGCCACTTCAGCATGTCTTCGAGTTCTTCTAGCACTTTATTCAGCTCACCACTTTGCTCACCAACCTCGATCAGATTGACGTATACATTATTAAATGAACGTGGGTGCTTACTCATTGCCTGAGACATACTCTCACCGCCTTCTATCGATTCCAATAGAGCGGACAATAAGGCCTTAATATGCGCCTCACTGAAACTGTCGCGCAAATCTGCCAGACCTTCGAGCAAAGGTACACCGGCTGATAGTAACTGACCGAGCTGAAAGGTAAAAATAATCCGCTCTTTTCTGCTCAGCGGTTTTTCACCTGACGAGCTGATAAAACGGCTTTGCTTTAATCGTTTGGCTGAAATCAGTTCGAGTTTAATATTTCGTAACTGTAAATCAACATCTTCAATATTATCTGCCACCATAACGCCTTTAACGCGCCGGCCAGCCTCATTGATCGAATTATATTTATACCTTGCCATCGTGCTAATTCAAACGACCAGTAAAATCAATAACCCGCGTGACTTCGTCACTGCTGGTTCTTCCATCGGCCACCCACCTTGCCGCGTCATCTTGAATCGTGATAAAGCCTTTTCTAATAGCTGCCTGAGCAAAATCATTCATGCTGCTTTGATTCACGATCATTTCATCCAGCTCAGTATCCATACGCAGCACTTCCATCAATGCAAAGCGGCCTTTATAACCGACATAATTACACTTCGGGCAGCCCTCTGATTCGTAGATGGTTTTAATGTTTTCATCGAAATTAAAAAGCGACCTTTCCATCTCACTGACCGGCTTTTCTTTTTTACAGTGTGTACATAACTGGCGCACCAGACGCTGTGAAACCACACCGATAATATTGCCTGCCAGTATTTCAGGTGACACACCTATATCTTTTAAGCGCGGAAAAATTCCGATGGCCGAATTGGTGTGTAACGTTGAAAAGACTTTATGGCCAGTCATTGCTGCGCGTAACGCCATTTCTGCTGTATCTTCATCTCGAATCTCACCGATTAAAATCACGTCAGGATCCTGCCGCATCATCGAGCGTATACCGCTGGCAAAATCCAGCTTCGCCGCTTCATTGACCGAGGTCTGCCTGATCATCGGCAAAGGATATTCAACCGGGTCTTCCAGTGTCATGATATTAATATCCGGGCTGTTTATCGCCGTGATCATTGAATAGAGCGTAGTGGTTTTACCGCTGCCGGTAGGCCCGGTTACCAATAAAATTCCTTCGGGACGTGACATCATGATCTGCAAGCGAGTCAGCATTTCATCACGCAAGCCCATATTGTGCATTTCAACGATGCCTTTTTGCCGGTCGAGTACACGCAACACCAGATTTTCACCCCAGCTAGTAGGTTGTGATGAAACACGAAAATCTATTGTCCGCCCACTGATTCCTAAAGAGATACGGCCATCCTGCGCTGAACGAGTATCAGCAATATTCATCCCCGACATGACTTTTACACGCACAACAATCGCCGATAAAAATTTTCTGTTCAGACTTCGAATCTGCCTGAGCACACCATCTATACGATATCGAACCCGAATAAAACCTTCTTCCGGTTCTACATGTATATCCGAAGCACCCGACTTCACCGCATCCGCCAGCAGCGCATCCATCAGGCGAACAATTGGCTGACTGTATTCAGCATCTGTTGTCTGCAAACTCTGGACATCGACAACACCGGTCTCCAGCTCATTTAAAATTCCATCAACCGATAATTCATATCCATAAAACTGATCAATAGCCGCCTGGATTTCGGACTCAACCGCCAGATTGGCTTTAATTTCTACATTGACACCCACTGCTGCCCGCAAACGGTCCAGCGCCTGCAGATCCATGGTGTCGGTCATTGCCACGGTTAATTCATTAGTTAGTTCAAAATACAACAGGGGGATTAATTTCAACTGAATGGCTAGTTCTTTATCAACCAGCGCCAGCGCATCCGGGTCGGGAACAATATTAGAAAGGTCAACCGCTTCATGTCCCAACGCTTCGCCGAGCACATCACGAATCACCGAGTCGGTAACGAAACCCAGCGCTACCAGCATTTTACCAATCGGTAATTTTCTGGTTTTTTGTTCGGTTAAAGCTATCTTCAACTGATCTGAAGTGATCAGACCTTTATCGATTAAGGCATCACCCAGTCGTTTCGGCTGTAGTAGTGTCGGTGATTTTTTTTCACTGGAAGACGCAACAGTAGTCATTTCTTTTCCAGCTGCTCAATCCGTTCAAGTACGGATTTTTCATCGAAATAACTGCTGCTGTTATCTGCCAGCGATGAGGCTTTCTTATAATAACTCAGTGCCGCTTCGGGTTGCCCTAGCTTATCCAGCATCACCGCCAGATTAAAGGCATAATCAGCTCTCGGCTGTAATGCAAAAGCATTGAAAAACGACTGCTGCGATTCTTTTATCCGGCCTTGCTTTTCGTATAGTAAACCAAGACTGAAATGCACGTGCGCTGCAGAAGGATTGTCTCTCAGCAATAGATTCAAGCCTGATTCATCCGCTGCAGACAGATCTTTATTTGTCAGATCGACCAGCGCTGAACGGGCAATACTGTCATCCGGATAATAACGTAACAACTGCTGATAATATTGTCTGGCGGTGGCTGCATGGCCAGCAATCACGGCTATTGCTGCACGCCCTAACAGCGCATCACGCTGTTTATTATCACGCAACAATACTTGCTGATATATTTTATCGGCCTCGCTATATTCCGCAGACTGATAGTGACGGTATGCTTTAGTGACTAATAAGGATATCGGATCAGTTTTCTGCTGCTTAACGATAGCTATTTTTTTCGGTTTTGTTTCTGCTCTGCTGCGGATCTTGGTGGTCGTTTTTGCAGTGCTGTTTTTATTCTCGACAGCTTGTATATTTGCGCTGACAGGCTTGGGCTTTGTCTGCTGTCCGGGTGAAGTTTTATTATTCTGTTGATTTTGTGTCTGCAAATTCTGCGCAGAAGATAAAGGTCTGAAAACAGGTTTTGCCGAGTTATCCAGCAGCTCTGCACTATAATACAAATAGCTGGCTACAAAAAACAGCAGTGCTGCAAACACATACATGCCGTAATGCATCATGCGCTGTGTATTGCGATAACGCGACTGATTCACCGCAAGAATTTTTCTGGCATCAGCCGGGTTATACTCCGGCAACGGTCTGCCTGCCCCCGACAACTCGCTTACTGCCTTATCTATTAGCGGCGCATGCTCTGATTTGTCTGCAGGCATCTGTTGCTGCGCATTATTATCGCCACTGCCAGCATCTAAAGCGAGTCCCGACACTGATAATGAGGCTGACTCAATCGCATCGTTATCCGCCAATTCGACCGAGTCATCATCCACGATTTCATCATCTGGCAAATACAGTTCTAACTCTTCTTCGCTATCGACCTGATCTGTCTGCACTTCTTCAGCTGCTGCCGGATCCTGCAGCAGCAGCGCTTCATTGACTTCAGGCGTTTCATCAGCCAGCGCTGTTTTTTCAGACTCGAGATTTTGCCTGCTATTAGCAGCATTCAGGTCTGATTTCTCTTTATCCTCAGCGGCTTTTTTTAATGCCTCTAGCAACAGACTCATGTCTATTCAACCTTAACATCTTCAGCTTCAAACTGCGGCAGGTGGGATTTAAATCCGGCTAGGTCTGCATTGATGTCTGCCTGCCTGATAACTTTAGGGCGAATAAATATCACCAGTTCTGTTTTTGAATGACTGTCATTTGAGTAATTAAATAACGGCCCTATAATCGGTATCGCTGAGATATACGGTATACCCGAATCACTCTCATCCAGCGTGTCTTGCATCAACCCACCGATGATAGCCACATCACCACTGCTTATTTTAAGAATGGATTCGACTTCACGAACCTGTATTTCCGGTATTTCACTGATAACACCGGCATCGGCCAGATCAGGATTGGGGTCATTCACATAGTTAATAATTCTGGAGATGGTCGGACGCACATTGAGTGTAATCTCATCTTTCTCATTGATATAAGGCGTCACCTGCATCACGATACCGACCGGTACACTGTGGATTTGAGAGGTGAACACTTTGGTTGTCAGGTTATTGTTATCCGTTGTTGAATCGACTTTAATCGAAAAATATACCCGGTTATCCACCACCTTCAAAATAGCCGTCTGATTATTTATTGCCATGACTTTTGGCGTAGACAGTACTTTTACTTTGCCAAATGACTCCAGCATTCTGACTGAACCATCGAGCGTTCCCAGCGACGATGTGCTGTTGGTAATAGTGCCGGTAAAAAATGGCGCGGCACCCAGATTTGCACCGGTAAGACTTTGCGAGAAAGTATTGTTACCGCTGTTGCTGACTGAGTTCCAGTCAATACCAGACTGGAACTCATCTGTTAAACTCACTTCAGCAATCGTTGCTTCAATCAGCACCTGACGTTTTGCGCTGGACATCACCAGATCAATATATTCCTGAATAACCTTGTGCTGCTTGCTACTGGCCTTGACCGTGACCAGACCTGATTCTTTATTCACCAGAATCTGGTTAGAGTCTTCAGGCTGCTGCTTTTTATCACCATCATCGGTATCTTTTGCAATAATCTTTGCAATATTTGTACTCAGTGTTGCCCAAAACAGATTATTGGTCTCACTTTTAACTTCAGTCAGCGAATTATTACCGGTTGCACCAGCAGTAGCTGAACCGGTTGATGCAATTTGCGTTGAAATCAGATTATCACTTTTGGTCTTACGTTCAATATTGACGTAATCGATTTTATAACTCCGTAAAAACGGCTGGTCCGCGCGGATAATGAGCAAGCCTTCTTCAAGGCTGTACCGAACTGGAACCTGTTCGGCTATGCGCGCCAGAATCTGTTGCAGAGTCTGATCGATGGCATTTAATGTAACCTTGCCTTTGATATCCTGAAAAATATCAATATTTATTTTTGCATCACGCGCCAGCGCAAACAACAATGAAGCCACATCAACATCATTAACAACAACGGTATAGGTTTCTGTTTCAGCGATAGCAGCAGGCTCGGGTAACACCGGCACTTCACTGACCAGCTCAGGAATATTCTGCGCCGTCGGTCTGATGGCATCTTTGCCAATATGCCCTTTCACACTCAATGGCGATCTTGAAGGTGAACAGGCAATAACAAGCAGTATTGGCAGCGTGATTAGTAATTTATTCTTCATATTCTGCTTTATCTCTCCATCTAAATATAATCAGATGATATATCGTCCAGCTCTCGGATAAAGGCACTACCCAGTTGCAATTCTGAGCTGATTTCATTCATAGACCGTATCGCAACGCTATATTGTCTGAATTGACCGTACAATACACCGTAGAACACCTGCCCCTGCTTACTGCTCTGGTAAACATAAATATTATCAATCAGTTTACGCTGCTGCATCTTCAGCAAAAAATCTGACAGCGCTGGCATCCGGTCATCTTCTAACAGCATCAGCTGCACGCTGTAGCGAAAATCTGATTTATTTTCGAGCCAGCTTGCTGTTGCCTTCAGCCTTTGATGCAATAAAATCCGCGGTTCATCTGATTTTAGTCGCTGCGCTACTCCAGCGCTACGCTCAACTGTTTCATATTTGTATCTATTTCCGCTAGTTACGCTGTCTTTATCACTTATTTCCTCAGTTTTCCCCTCTAAGCTCAGAATTTCAGCAGAAGGATCTTCGACGCCTCTTAAAAACCAGCCGGCTGCCATCGCTGCTGAAATTAAAACCATCGGCAAAGCGTATCTAATAATGCGCGGGAAAAACGGCAGCAGATACTGACTGTCTTTAGCTGCCAATTTGATATATTTTGTCTTTACCTGATCACTGCCTTCAGCATACGCGGCCAGTAAAACTTTATCGGCTAAAATATTAATTCGTCGCGACAAACCCTGTGAGTATCTTGAAATGGCACGGGCATGTTCATCCGAAAACAAATCTGCACCTTTATAACCGGCAGCCCGCAACCTGAAATTGAGATAACTCTGAATATTTTTTTTATCAAACACATCAAGTGAAAAGTGGTGCGAGATTCGCTCTTTCAGCTGTCGTATTTCCTGCCTGGACAAATTTTCATCCAGCTCTGGCTGACCAAACAAAACGATTTGCAACAGCTTATGATGGTTAGTTTCGAGATTACTCAGGAGCCTGATCTGCTCTAGAGTATCCAGCGGCATGCCCTGAGCTTCTTCTATAAAAACAACTACCTGACGCCCACTGGCATGGATTTTAAGCAAATGATCCTGCAGCATCTGCATGACTTTGGATTTATCATCGCTCTGCTCTACCGGCAGTTTCATTTCCATCGCGATGACATGCAAAATTTTCTCTGGCGATAAGCTGGGGTTTGCCAGATAGACAATCTCAACTTGCTCTGGCAGGCGGATTTCGAGCATCCGACAGAGCATGGTTTTACCACTGCCAACCTCACCTACTACCTTAATAATCCCTTCGCCCTGAAGGATGGCATATTGCACCGCGGCAAGAGCAGCACCACGGTTACCGCCTTCGTAAAACAGACTGGTATCCGGTGTAATTTTGAAAGGAGAGCGCTCTAACCCAAAATGCTTTAAATACATATTTCTCCTTGAACTCATAGCAACCATTTGCCGCTCTTCCGCAAAGCGCTGCCACTGCTCTTTAAATGATTTACAATACGCGTAATTTACACTATCAACTTGCCCTCGTCAGAAGATATTATTTAAATATGTTACATATTGCCTTATTTGAACCGGAAATCCCGCCCAACACCGGTAATATTATCCGGCTCTGTGCCAATACGGTCTATCAGCTGCATTTAATTCACCCGCTGGGCTTTGATATCAATGATAAACGGATGCGCCGGGCCGGTCTGGACTATCACGAATGGGCAAATATTTCCCATTATGAAAATCTCGCTGAATTCCTGGCAAAGCAGCAAAACAACCGGATCTTCGCCTGCTCAACCCATGGCACCGCAAGACCCTCCGATACCCATTTTGAAAAAGGCGATGTCTTATTGTTTGGACCTGAAACCAGAGGCTTACCGGCAGATCTGCTACAATCTTTAGATCAGCAGCGGGTTTTACGCCTGCCAATGCTGGCCGGTTCACGCAGTATGAATTTATCTAATTCAGTGGCTGTGATGATTTATGAATCGTGGCGACAACTTGATTTTAAAGGCGCAATATAAAAACTATAAGGAAACAAGCAATGATTAATAGCATAAAAACGGCGTATGCCACTCTTCTAATTCTAATCAGTATTTCTGCCGCGCAGGCCAACGCTTTTGATAACCTGAATCTCGACGCATACAATGGCCAGACCTATATGGAAGGCGTTGCAGAAACAGATGGTACCGCTTCATTAACTGGCGTACATTTTGTGACTTATGCTGGCAACTCACAATCACAAATCAAGCCTTATTTTGGCGGCGGCTTAGTTTATGTAACCTTACCTGATCAGGACGATACTTTTCTCGCCCTACATGCTATCGCCGGTACAGACTTTAAGCTCAGCAGTTTTCTGGCACTGAATTTTGAGGCCGGGATTGATTTTGGTGAAGAGCTCATCAGCGATGATGAAAATGGCACACCGATTAATGACAATCAGGTCGATTACAGTTTTGCAGCCGGTGTAAAAATTGATTTTAGTTCATCGTTTTATCTGAAAGGTTATGTTCGCTACCATGCCTTTGATGGTGTCTTTTTACCCCCCACCGACGTTGTTTTTGCCGGTGTCAGGGCAGGGATTTCCTTCTAGCAGACTAGCTAAATACTTTCTGACCGCAAATCGCGTGACAGCAAATCACTGACGACTTGCTGCGGTTTCATATCGTGATAGAGAATATTATAAACCTGTTCGATAATTGGGCACTCAATGGCGTATTTCAGCGCCATTAAGTGCGCCTCTCTGGCTGTTCTCACACCCTCAACAGACTGACCAATCTTTTCTTTAGACTCATCGGCCGATAAACCTGCCGCCAGATTAAGACCCATCCGTCGATTACGCGATTTATCATCAGTGCACGTAAGTACCAAATCTCCCAGCCCAGCAAGCCCCATAAAAGTTTCTTTCTCACCGCCCAGTTTAAGGCCAAGCCGCATGATTTCAGCCAGCCCGCGGGTGATTAAAGCCGCTCTAGAATTAGCCCCAAAACCCAGACCATCCGAGAGCCCGGTGGCTATGGCCAGTACATTTTTTAACGCACCTCCTAACTCGACCCCGATAATGTCATGGCTGGTATATGCCCTGAATTTATCTGAGTGCAGTGCTCGCGCCACCTGTAACGCAAAGTCTTCATTTTTAGCCGCCACTGTCACCGCAGTCGGCAGGTTTTCAGCCACTTCAACGGCAAATGTCGGTCCGGAAATCACCGCTTTCTGAGAAACTTCCGGAACCACCTCATTGATAACCTGATGCAGCAATAATCCGCTGTCTGGCTCCAGCCCTTTGCTGGCCCAGGCGATTTTACTGTTCTGATTAAGAAAAGGTTTTAATTTATGCAGAAAATCACGATAAACATGGCTTGGAATCACTAACAGATTCAGATCACACGCCGTACAAGCCCGCTCAAGCGAATGCTCAATACTGATATTTTGATGCAGCTCGACACCCGGAATATAACGCTGATTGATCCGCTCACGCTGCATATTGTTTAGCAGCTCAGTATCGATGTCCCATAATAAGACTTTGGAACCTGCCCGCGCCAGCTGCAATGCCAACGCAGTACCCCAGGAGCCCGCTCCGTATACCGCAACAGTATGAATAGAGTCCGACATTAATGCGTTGTTTCTTCTGTTGCAGCCTGCTGTTGCTGCTCAAGATGCTGTGCGTATAACGCATCAAAGTTTACCGGTGCCAGTAAAAGCTGCGGGAAACCACCTTTGGTTACCAGATCACTAATCGCCTCACGCGCAAAGGGAAATAACAAGTTTGGGCAATAACTACCAATCATGCCGGCCTTTTCTTCATCGTTAAAGCCTTCCAGTGTAAATACACCGGCCTGATGCAACTCAACCAGAAACACCGTTTTCTGTTCATGCTGCGCGGTTACCGTAATCTTTAGAACAGACTCAATCACATTTTCAGCCAGCGCATTGGATTCAGTATTCAGCTGCACATTAATTTCTGGCGCCCAGTTTTCTTCCGAGAATACCGCCGGAGATAGTGGCGCTTCAAAGGACACATCTTTTAAATATAATTTTTGAATTGCAAAGTTCTTCTGTGCTTGCTCACTCATTTTTAACTCTCAATAATCTGATTATGACCGCTAACGAATCGACTGTCTGACCCAGTTAACAATCTGATTTTTATCCAATGCGCCCGATGTTCTGGCAATCTCTTTGCCGGACTTAAACACTATCATGGTCGGAATACTTCTAATGCCCCATTGTGCGGAAACCTGCTGAGCGTTTTCGGTATTCAGTTTTAACAAACGGCAATCCGGCTCAAGCTCAGCAGCAGCGGCTGAAAAGGCCGGTGCCATCATCTGACATGGGCCACACCAGGAAGCCCAGAAATCCACCACTATTGGCAACTCATTTTTTTCAAGATGACGACTAAAAACTGAAGCGGACACTTCCAGTGGCATTGACTGAAACAATGGCTCTTTGCATTTCCCGCACTGTGCGTCAGACGCATTACGATCAGCTGGCAGGCGATTTATTGCCTGACACGATGGACATACTAATTGCATGATAGATACCCGACTTGCTTGCAAACAGCGTAATTAAACGCCTTATTTTTTGCTGACCGGCATGTTCTGATTCTGCCATGCCATGATGCCACCCTGTAAATTATTAACCGCTTCAAAGCCGGCTTTTTTCAGAGTTTTGCAGGCACTATAAGAGCGGCTACCGGAACGGCAATACGCAATGACACGCTTGTCTTTGTACTTACTCAGTTCATCAAGCCGTGATTTAAAGTCGCTCAACGGAATGTGCACGGCATCTTTTAGATGACCATCATTAAATTCTTTGATTTCACGGACATCGAGAACAATGGCATTGTCGTCATTAAGCGCTCTGATGGCTTCAAATGGATTAATCTGCACGATGCCGCTGGTAAAGCGTTCGAGCTCCATTTTGATAATCAGAAAAACAATAACAACAACTGCAACATTTAAAAGAGCGTGATTGCTGACAAACTCCAGCATCTGATCCATAACGTAACCTGTTAATAAATTTTAAACAATTTAATCAGGATTCAGGAAAAAGGCCCTGTGTACTACAAAAGACTTCCTGCATCATGCTGATTAAGCGTAATGTTCTGGCATCACCAACACGATAGAACACACGGTTTGCATCTTTACGCGATGCCAGAATCCCTTTATCCCGCAAAATCGCTAAATGTTGTGAAATATTACTCTGTGAGGTACCGACATTTTCCACGATATCCTGAACACTGATCTCACGATCACCTAAAGTACAGAGTATCTTGAGGCGAAGAGGGTGCGACATAGCCTTCAGTGAACGCGAAGCACGATCAATATCCTCTTCACGCGTCATTAATTGTGGTGGGCTTATAACTTCTGCTGACATATTACATTCATCCTTACTACGTATTACCGCATCAATATTAGTAAACACAAATAAAATAATAAAGTATTTCTTTCTTTTATTGTATTGTTATTTTCAAATATTTAATAAAAATCCAAATTATTTACATTACGTTACGTCATCAAAATTCAGATTCTAATGCGATTACTGGCCAAGTGATTGAAATTAAAGGAAATAACCTCGTTCTTTTAATTATTCTTTTTTTATAAATTTTAACCAGTCGTCGGCTATAAAAGGCGGATAACAGGATAAAATCAAGCACTTTCTAGCCTAAAACAGATCGTTTACAATATGCAATATAATTCTGCACTCAATTTCTTAATTACTACTATAAATATATTAATGATCACAATTAGAAATTTTAATAAATACGCCCTGATTGGCCTGCTCATCTGCTTTTTTAGCGCCGATGCGCTAGCTAATGACAAAGACCGTTACCAGCAGAAACTCAACAGCATTCGGGACAACATTAATCAGGTTGAAAACACGCTTGATAATGACAAATCACAGCGTGGCCGGTTACGCCACGAACTCAAAGGCCTTGATAAAAAAATCAGTAACCTCAGCAAACAAATTGACTACACCAGTTTGCTTATTAACAAATACAAGAAAACCATAAAAAAACTCAAAATTGAGCTTATATCACTGGAAAAATCACTAAAGACTCAAAAAAATGCACTTAGTCGACAAATTAAAACCGCTTATATTATGGGTAAACATGACACCGCAAAACTGTTATTAAACCAACAAAATGCCATCGAAATGGGACATGCGGTAATCTATTATCAGTATCTGAACAAAACCAGAAGCCATCAAATACTCGAATACAATCTGATGGTTGATGAAAAAACCAGACTCCGAGATCGTATCCTCTCTCAAAACGATGAACTCGATGAACTCAAAAAAAGCCAGTACAGACAAAAAAATCGTTTCAGCAAAAACCGTCTACGCCGCAACAAACTTATCGCCCTACTAAATAACAAAATTATTAATAATGAAGAAACGCTGAGCGCTCTGCGCCATAACCGCCAGAAAATTGAAGATTTATTATTCTCGCTGGGCGAAGTGCTGGCCGATATTCCCGCCGAACCGAACAAGACAAAACCTTTTGCATCACTAAAAGGCCAGCTACCCTGGCCAGTTAGTGGCCGTATCAGCAATCAGTTCGGTTCAAAAAAAGCTAAAAGCGACCTGAAGTGGAACGGCGTCGTATTATCCTCTGGCTACGGCAAAAAAGTACATGCGATCACCCGCGGCCGGGTTATTTTCTCTGACTGGCTTCAGGGCTATGGCTTTATCATTATTCTTGATCACGGCTCCAGTTATATGAGCTTGTATGGCTACAATCAGAATTTATTAAAAGAACCCGGTGACTGGGTAAACAAGGGTGATGTTATTGCCACTGTTGGTGATAGTGGAGGTCAGCTCAACAGCGGCCTCTATTTTGAAATCCGCAAACAAGGCAAACCCGTCAACCCAAAAAAATGGTGCTCTAATAAATATACCAATTATGCATCGAGATAAGGCTATAATCAGATAAACTGAACTCAACTAAGATTCTGATATCAAACCGGTTATTGTAAGCACACAACAACTTAAACAGTCTGCACTAAGCAGGAGCTACTTAATGAACAGAGCGGTAAAAACAGGCATTATTCTTACTTTTGGATTCTTAACCGGTGTCACCCTTACTTTAACTCAGGGAGTTATGGCAGAAAAAACCGAATCCAAAACACACATCTCACTGCCTCTGGCGCAACTGCAAAATTTCACCAATATTTTTGCTAAAATAAAGGCTGACTATGTCGAAAAAGTAGATGACAAAACACTACTGACTCACGCTATTCGCGGCATGCTCAGTGGCCTTGATCCACATTCATCTTATCTCGATCCAGAGCAATATCAGGAACTGCGCATCGGCACCACCGGTCAGTTCGGTGGACTGGGTATTCAGGTCGGCATGGAAGACGGCTTTGTTAAAGTTATCTCACCCATCGATGACACCCCTGCTTTCCGTGCCGGCATGCAATCCGGCGATCTGATCATTCGGCTCGATGATAAACCGGTAAAAGGCATGACTCTGGATGAAGCGGTCAAACTGATGCGCGGCGAACCCGGTTCAGATATCAACCTGACCGTGGTACGTGCCGGTAAAGACAAGCCGTTTAATGTCACCATTACCCGCGCCATCATAAAAGTTAAAAGCGTTAAAAACCGTATGCTTGAACCAGACTTTGGTTATGTTCGTATCAGCAGCTTCCAATCAAAAACCGGCTCACAATTACTCGATGCACTTAACAAACTTTCCAAGGAAAATAAAAAGCCTCTGAAAGGTCTGATCCTTGATTTACGGAACAACCCCGGCGGTGTACTGCATGCCGCAGCTGAAGTCAGCGATCTGTTCCTGCAAAAAGGAAAAATCGTCTATACCGAAGGCCGTATTGATAACTCATATATGGAATTCAATGCCAAGCCAGGTGATTTCCTTAACGGTGCTCCACTAATTGTACTGATCAATGGCGGCTCAGCCTCTGCCTCTGAGATTGTTGCCGGCGCACTGCAGGATCATAAACGCGGTATAGTAGTCGGTACCAAATCATTTGGTAAAGGCTCGGTACAAACCATTCAGGAACTACCAAGCGGCGGTGCAGTTAAAATGACAACGGCACGTTACTTCACACCCAGCGGTCGCTCCATTCAGGCACAGGGTATAGAGCCAGATATAAAACTGGAAAGAGTTAAAATCACTCAGCTTGAAGACAATGCAATCGGTTCAATTAAAGAGGCTGATCTGTCCGGGCATCTTGCCAATCCTAAAGAGGATCAAGAAGCTGATGATAGAGATGATAACAACAGCAAATCATCCGACAAGGATGATAGCAAGCCTTTATCAAGTACTGATTATCAGCTTTATGAAGCTTTAAACTTACTCAAAGGTTTGTCCATCTTTAGTCAGAAATAATGGCACAACATTTCCACAACAAAAAGGTCAGCACGTTTTTCATGCTGGCCTTTTTTTTCTGCCTGAATCCTGCAAAGGCCGACTCGTTGTTAACCATTGTTATTGATGATATCGGCCACAGTTATAAATATGGCAGCAAAGCATTGTCACTGCCCGGCAACCTAACCTATGCATTGCTGCCTTATTCGGCACACGCCCAAAAACTTTATCAGATTGGCCTGACCAGTAACAAGGAATTTATCCTGCATTCACCTATGCAATCGATAGACAACCGACTGATTACAAAACACACTTTGCATATACACATGACTGAAAAGCAATTTGCATCGCAACTGCAAAACCAACTCGCTCAGTTTCCGTTTATTAAAGGCATCAATAATCACATGGGCAGCCTGCTGACCCGACATGCAGGATATATGGATCTGCTGATGCGCGAATTAACTACTAAGCGCAATTTATACTTTCTTGACAGCCGCACATCAGAGCAGTCCGTTGCCATTCAGCTGGCAACCGAACACTCCATCCCTCATTTATCCAGAGATGTGTTTCTTGATAATGAGCCGACTAGCGATGCGATAAACCGGCAGTTTGATCAGGCTATAGAACTCTCTAAAGCTCAAGGTTATGCCGTGGTAATCGGTCATCCATACCCGGCTACTATTAAGGTTTTGAGCCAACGAATTCCTCAACTTAGTGAATCGGCTATAAAATTAGTCACGGCTTCTACTCTCATTTCCAGACTACAGGAACAAGCTAATGAAAAAAGTACTGATACCACTGGCACAGGGCTGCGAAGAACTGGAAGCAATCACGCTTATCGACTTGCTCAGAAGAGCCGGCACTGAAGTTATTACTGCCGGACTCGACTGCGAACCCGTTATCTGCTCCCGAAAAACCGTACTTGTTGCAGATACCACGCTGGACAAGGTGTTAAATCATCAGTTTGATCTTATTGCACTACCCGGCGGGCTGCCGGGAGCGGATCATCTGCGGGATGATCCGCGCATTATTGAACTGTTACAAAAACACTGGCAACAAAACAAATACATTGCCGCAATTTGTGCCGCTCCAAAAGCGCTGGCAAAAGCGGGACTGTTAGAGAATAAAAAAGCTACGGCTTTTCCCGGCGTACTCGAATCACTTAATCTGAAGACAACTGATATTTCCGATAGCGCGATCGAGCAGGACGGTAATCTCATCACCTCGCGTGGCCCGGGTACGGCAATGGATTTTGCACTGGCATTAATTAAATTACTGCTAGGATCAGAAGCGATGCAAAACGTTGCAAAGCAAATGGTGCGCGAATAAATACTGTAACAATTACCAGCATTTATTTTTTGTTCTTTTCAGCGATCCACTGCGACATATATTTTGTACTCATCATACTGTGATGTTTCAGCATTGCGCCGGTGAAATTATTAAGCCTGTGCTGCTGCAAGTTTTCTTCTGTAGATAAAATTTTATCTATTAACTTTCCTGCCAATTTTTCAGCATCATATTGCAGCGCCAGTAAAATTCCCGCATTTTCCTGCGCGCCGAGCCAGAGCTCCTGATTGCTATATAATTTTACCGCAGCCTGTGCAAACTCATCGATCTCATCTGTCACTATACCAGGCCAGGCCTCATCGTTATGCATACCTTCACTGCCAACTGTTGTCGTTACACTAGGCGTCTGCATTATCATTGCTTCTAATAATTTTCCTTTAATGCCCGCACCAAACCTAATTGGTGCCAGACACACACGTGCTTTTTCTATTACCGCTAGCGCACTTTCAGCCCAGCCTTTTATCAAGAATCCTGTTTCCGCGTTATTTAATGCTGTTGCCTTAGGAGGTGGGTACGACCCATAGATGTGACATTCCGCCGCCGGCAGTTGTTGCTTTATTAGTGGCCATATTTTTTGCATGTGCAACACTGCATCCCAGTTAGGGGCGTGCCGAAAGTTTCCTATCATTAGAAAATGCTGCCTTTTCTCAAAGCTAAGTGTTGGTTTTTTAATCTTATCCAGCTCCACCATAAATGGCAGATGAAGCAGCAACTTAGGATCGAGCTTAAACGTATCTATTAATAATTCCATTTCGTAAGCAGAAATTATTAGAGAAATATCACAGCGCAAAATTGCAGCAATTTCTCGTTTCGCTAAATCGCTAAACAAATCTGACTGACTCATCTCACGGCTTGCTTTGAGCGCCTGATGGCGTGCATGCCGCAAACACTGGAGGTCTTCGGTATCGAGAATCTTCAGTGCGGACGGGCAATTTTTCTCCACCCGCCAGGCAAATTGTTCTTCCATCATAAAGCGATCAAACATCACAATATCAGGCTGCATTTCACTTATATATTGATCAAAACTGTCACAATTTAATACGATGCTCTTGCTACTGATGCCTTCTGCAGATAAATCCGTCATATGCTCTGTTGGCTGAGCGGGGCTTGCAAATTCAAGCTGCCAGCCCTGTTTTTTAAAAAGCCGCAAAATCGACAGCATGTGCCTGCCCGCTGCTGATGAGTTCGGCTCCGGCCAAACATAACCAATCACTAACACTTTCTTCATTGTATACAGATTCCAACAGGTTTCTTTTTTATTATATTCGCTAATTTCATCACTATCGCTTATGTATTTTACTCACTGCATTTTTTCTCATTTCCACACACATTAATATCAAGCTGATTTTTATTCGGCTAGTCATTGCTACGTATTATTTTATGTGAAGATTCTCAGAAAATGAATATTCACTTAAAACGCAGCTAAAGACGCCTGCATCGCTGTATTCACGCTGATCACTTTAACGCATTAAACAGTCACAAAATTGAAACAAGCACAGCCTTCTAAAAAACTCCACTTAACTATACTTAGTTTCACTTAGTTTATCTTTACAACAACAATGTCAGTCAATATTCCCTTCTGACATGAGGAAAGTGCATGAAAAATCTATTACTAATTCCATCAATAGCATTGGCCCTAGCAGCCTGCGGACCTTCTGGTGGCTCAGGCGGTTCCGGCGGTTCTGGCAGCACCATCAACTCACTCAAAATGCCCTCTAAAATGAGTGTGGTTTCTGCATCTGACGAACCAGAGCTGGGTTCACGAATTAACGCTTTAAAATTAAATTACCCGGCTCTGCGAGCGGCACTGACCGACCCTGATACTGACTACAGTACCGATACAACCAATACCTATGTCTATGATCCATCAATGGAATCACTTGAAACCGTTAATATGATACTGTGCCTGCTCGAGCAAACCAGGGCTACCGACAAGGTTAATAGCGGGCCTTATGTTGCACTGGTTAACGAAGACAAATGTGAACAGGGAAAAAACCAGAGCAATGCCGGCAATGCGCAAGGTGGAAGTGCACAGGCTACCGAATTCAATACTTGGACCATTGAGTCAACTCGCGCCAGTAACAGTTCACCTCAACTCGTACAAATCTGGGTTCCAGGAGAAGAGCTTCAGGCTGGTGCTGATCCTGGCCAGGCGATGGATGCTCAGACTATTCTGGTAGAAGTTAGCATTACTGAAGGTATCAGCGATAGCAATCCTTTTGGTAGCTTTGAAATGAACTTTAAAGGCGTGATAGATGCCGGCCTTATAGGTGGAACAGCCGGCACTATCATCGAAACCATGAAAGGAAATTTACAAACTGTCGCCAATTCACTTAATAAACCGCAATTTAAATTTGTTAACCTCGGCGGCGGCGCAGCAAATGCCTCGATTACTGATTTCTCCTTTACTGAAGCCAGTAATGTCATCTTAGATGATGCAACCGGCAGTTCAGGTTCTGCTCTCACACGTCGTTCTGAAAGCTATAATAATCAGGGTACAACTTATACCCAGTCAGCCGATTATGCTATCGCTTTTAACAACACTCATTTACTTCGTGGTAAAGATGAGAACGATGACAGCGTGATTGACTCACAGTCATGCCGTTCGCGTGACAATTTCGATACTCAGGTCTGGCAATATAATTTATACCATGCCGTCGATGGCAGCTTTAACGGTAATACCATCACTGCTGGTCAGCGTGTTGAAATGAATTCAGGTTTTCCGATTCGCTTTGACTCCAATAACGACGGTACAGATGACCGCTACGGATGGGTTGGTTATCATGGCGTATGGGCAGACGGACAAGACCTTGCAGACGGCACTCAAGTCACTCGCCATGATTACGCCAGCAATAGCAGCGAATCAATGACGGTTAATGTTTCAAACGGTAAGCTGGTACGGCGTACTGCCAGCCAGACTCAACTCACCAACTTTCAGGGTGATGAGTTCTATTACTGGGGACAACACCCTACCCTATCTGTCGAAGGTCAGTGGGTAGTCACTGTTGATACCAACAATAATTTTCAGATTACCTCTACCATCAGCTGGGGAGAAGGCAGCGGACCTGTGATCTCGAGCACGATTGATCATGATTCCAATCCGGCCACAGCAGAAGTCACCGTTGCGGCAAGCATCAGCCTGACAGATTATCAGTCCGTATGGTTATGGTCGGATGCTCTGGGTGGTAATGTGGTTTATACACACGACAGTGCAATCGCTGCAGTAAATCGTAATGTCACCTATTACGCTGAAGATTTCATCAGCCCGGATGATTCACTGATTGCCAGCAGCGGCCTGACATTGTATTGCTATGACCGCTGCCTGAAAGGCGGTCTGACCCAGGCCAATGTTGATGCTGCAAGCAGCTCAAATGACCTGTATTACCAGTATAACTATGCCTCTCCGTCACCTTTTGTTTATACCTTAAGCTCAAATGGCAGCAAACTAATACTCACCGACAACGCCAATAGCAGCGAAGTCTCGGCTGTTGGTCTCGATATGAGTGCTTTAGGCCATCAGTGGGGAATCAATACAGGCGAAATGGTAACCACCCCAATCACTGCCGCAAACCCATGGGAAGTCTATAACTCTGCGGTTTCATTCCGCTGGGAATCGGGTGAAAACAACTGGAATCGACTGGTCACTGTATCAAATAGTGCAGGTACTCTCGCCGTGTTTGATCGACCTTTACACCTCAGTTATGTTCACAGCACAGCAAACGATGCGAATGCCAACAGTCACCACGATGGTGATACCTTCCTGCTGCAATATCAGGGTGCCGGTAATTTACATGGCTTCCCGTGGATTGAAAACATCGAAACAGGCCGCTGGTATTCTGCTGTAACCTTAATCGGTGGCACCCAGTTATCCGATGCAAATAACAGCTTTGTCGTTAAGCCTATTGAACAGGAACAAAGTATGCGGGAAGACAATGCAGGCTGTGGCACACTGGCAGTAGATACACTGTTTAATGACAGCAATCTCGCCCTACCCGTAGTCAGTGATATTGGTACAATCAGTTTTAACTTAACTGATAAGCCATTAGTAACAGATGCACCTGCCGTTATTGAAGGTGTTCTTCAATAATATAACTCTGTTGTCAAAAAAAGCCCCGCAACTGCGGGGCTTTTTTATACTAAAATAAATGTTTCGCAAGCTGCCGAAAGTATCAGTGCTTTTGCTGACGTGACACAACTAACTAAATTACTTAGCCTTTGACGGAAACACACGAAACTCACATAGCTATAGTGCCACAAGTTATAAGTTGTCATCTTGTTTTAGAATATTTTATAAGAAAAGCATTACTTCACGGTCTTCACAACTTCCTTAAAAAATATAATGACAGGCACCTAATATATTTAATCTTGGTCAATTCAGCTTCACTAAATTTTCACGTTATCTATAAACTGTTTACAATCATCAGTTTTTATCTACCTTGAAAGGAGAAGAATTTCGTTATTTTATATATGAAATTAGCAAATCAACTCTAGTAAAAAAACTTTACTACTGGTTACAGATAACACCATCTCTTTGGCTTTATGACCGTTGCAGTTTGCTGTAAACAAAACTGTATTTTTCCACTGCCTGCGTAGCGCGCATATATAGGGCCAATATGCATTAAACAGCAATCTCGCATCATTTAAGAAAAAGCTTATAACTACATCGTGCTGACATAAATCTCTTTCTATGCAGACCGCTATCTCTTCAAAAAACGAGAAGGCAATCTCAAGATGTCTTTGTACTTCAGTGTTATCAGTTAAGCTCAGTATATAGTCTGCATACCGTTTTTTAAGTACATCTGAGTTCTGCTCCCCAAGGAACTTTATCAGCTGATTCTGATTTTTCTGCAGCAACAGATTGAGTGACAGTTTTGCATTCGCAATATCACCAGAGCGATAGTTTTTAACAGATTCAAGCGATCGCTGAACCCGCTCCGCTTGCTTATGCTCGGCATACTCAACCACAGAATAGATAGCCGCGCATAAAACTGTTATTACACTAAGTTATGACTTTATCGCATCGAGTAATTCTTTATGGTTTTTTATAAACATCATTTTGACTGACACACTGACATTAAACAGACATGGATCAAAACCACGTTCACCGGGAAACACATTGCTACCACCAGATTTTTCAGCCGAGCGGGTAGCCGGCACTTTTTTCTGTTCGCTTGCACAAGCTGCAGCCAGCAACACCATTGCCGAAATATATCTGAATAGTAGCGCTTTAAATACAATCAGCTCAATACCTTGCGTTCAAGTTTTCTAATCAACAAATTGGAATCAGCTGCTACAGCAGTTCTAACAATGTCTATACTGAAGCGACAACGCTCGCCTGTCGGCGTGATTACACAAAGGTCATTAATATCTGCACTGGCTGCCATTTTGTGTCGCAGAAATCCGGGGCCGTACTTACGCACAGGTAAGCGAGTATTAATGATCGCTTCGATGTTTTCTCGGCCTTCAATCACACCCAGTGCTGATGCTGTCGACCACAGTCCCTGCTCATCAAACAGGAGTGCTGCGGCGGCACCATCTCGTCTGTCGACACAGTCGAGAAAACGCATCAGCAGTAGTCGCTTTGAATTTCGTGCTGCGAAACAGGTATGCAGCAATGCCTTCGCCGCTGCAGAATTTGGCGATGACAATTCTGTTGCATAGAGTCTTTGCACATCCTTATTTTCATATGAGCGACGACGTGGTGCCTGCTTGTCCATCGTATAAATGGCTTGCATACGCTTTTGCAACACCAGTGGGTCCATCGATTTGGGCTCGCCGCCGCCTCCCAGGCAACCACCAACACAGGCCATAACTTCAATCGCAACATAGTCTTTACGCCATGAGTCAGTTTCAAACATTTGTTGTGCAGCCGCGATACCATTACATATTGCGAGCTTCCCGAGCCCTGGAATCTCGGCTGTTTTTATGCCTTTATTAACGCCACGAAGTTGCTCCCATTCAAGTGGCAGCGTGTTCTCCTGACCAAGAAAATGCGAGGCTGTTCGTAGCATCGCCTCCATCACACCGCCCGATGCACCGAATATCTGCCCGGCGCCAGTGCTTTCACCCAACGGATGATCGAACTCTGCCTGTTCAGATAGCGCGGCAAAGGCGATACCTCTCGATTTGATCATTTTTGCCAGTTCTCGTGTAGTTAGTACATGATCGACATCCCCAGCTACCCCAGGCCTGGCCGCCTCATCTTTTTTTGCAGTACAGGGCATAACGCTGACCACATAAGGCTCGGTCTTGCCCTCTGTAAAATCAGGGCCGAGCGTTTTTGCGAAGAGGCCACGTTTAGTCAGCGCACCATGCATTTGTTGCGGTGATTTTGTACTGCTGAGATGTGGCAACAGATCTGCTCGGTTTATTTCAACCCAGTTGACCCAGCCTGGACAACATGAGGTTAACAGCGGTAAGTCCTTGGCTTGCTTAAGACGCTGCAGCAACTCTGTAGCCTCTTCCATGATGGTTAGATCGGCTGCAAAATTGGTGTCAAAGACATAATCAAAGCCCAGCTGTCGCAGCGCATTAATCATTTTTCCAGTGCTAACCGTTCCGGCTTGCATACCAAATTCTTCACTGATCGCAACGCGGGTTGCCGGTGCAACCTGCACCGCAGATATACGCCTGCCTGTTTCTAGGGTATCAAGCACTGCATGCCAATGCGGCGTCTCTATTAATGCACCGACCGGGCACACCAGTGTACACTGACCGCAGGAGATACAACCACTTGTCGCGAGTGACTGATCAAAAACTGTCACCGGTAAACGCGCTGAGCCGCGCTCGGCAAAGCCGATTATGTGTTGCTGCTGGCCAGACTCACCACAGGCCTCGACACACAAACCGCATTCAATGCATTTTTCCAGATCACGCCAGATACTTGGCGAGGTATGATCATTCAGACTGTGCTCCGGATGTTCAGGGGAGCCTCTTGCTACTGTATCCCAGCCGCTTTCCCATTGCTTCTCACTGACCAGATTTTGCAGCTGACACGAGCCGTTGACTTCACAACGCATGCAGTCATTAGGATGGCGAGCGAGTAGCCATTGCGCGTCTGTTTTACGAAAATCCTGCAATTCTGGGCTGTCAGTCTCGACGATATCACCGTCTTTAGCCCGAGTAATACAAGCTGCTTGCGGTCGCGCTTCGCCGTTAACATTGACCAGACACATACGGCAAACAGCATGGCAGGGCAAGCGAGGATGATAGCAAAGCGTGGGAATATAAACACCAGCTTGACGTGCTGCATCGAGCAAGCTCGCATCATTGTTGACCATTACAGCGCGACCATTAATGCTTAGTTTAATCATTGCCTAGCACCTGTAATCAAGCCGCTGATTACTACACCAGTGTGAACAAGAGTAGCTGTTGATGTCGCAGTTAAAAGACCCAAATCCATTACCCCGCCCTGACACTTTCAGCCAGAAATCGATGTGATACACGATCTGGCTTGCATCCGTTTATCTGGTTGATACTGTTAGTCTAAGTTTAAGACGAACTCTTTTCAAGCCAAATAAAGTTAAGCGGCTTTGTCTTACTCAATCAATTGCAAGGATGCCTTATAAGGCGTTTATTGGAGGATCATTGCTTGTTTAACGTTAGAGCCGTCTCTGTCAGCTGATGAAACAGACTGACCAGTAAGGTTTTTTTCGAGGCTGGATAAGCGCTTAAAATCTCCCGCAAGCACTCTTTTTCACTGTGAAATAACAATTCACATTGCAGGACTCTCTAACGCAAGCTAGAGTCCTGCCTGTTGCTACTATATCGATGCGACTACAAGCCGATTTTATTTTTTATTGACTTTAATGACTGCCGCAATAACACTTTCTGTTCCAAGCTGTTTTAATGTAAGCCGCTTAATAGCATAATCTCCGATTTCTTTTGTTGTATTAAGCCAGTTAGTTTGAAAACGGCTCAATGTTGATCCTGCCCCTTGCCTTTTATAATACAAAATATAAGGACCTGTCAGCTTCTCGGACTCTCTGAACACCTCACGGTTTTCAGTATCGGCCACACTCAGTACGTCGTTATAATTATGACCGACATCAACGATAGCATTGAGCTTTGTATTGTATAAAACATCTTTGCTATAACTGATCACACGTTCATCTTCTGTCAGCCTTTCATGGTAGAGGTTTATGATTAACCACTGCCAGTCTTTAGATCTGACTCTGATACGCATTTCATAGACAGCAGTGTCATTATAAGTACTTAACTCCGCTAACTGTTTAGTTTCACGACTAATGACTCGTTCTGTAGCGCTAAATATTTTATTGAAGCGAGTAAAGAAAATCCGTTGACCATCTGTCGCGGTCTTTATACTATTTTTATCACTACGCTTCTCATCATGCCGCCTCGTAATATGAAGCGGTAATCTTTCGAGCACCTTTGTTGACGCATTTGTTTTCTACAGCTAAGGCCAGCCATTTTCATCTATTGAAAAATTCACCTGGCTTAGCAGCGTCGAATAACTCAGAATCTGTTTCCACTCACCTAAGTCATATATTTTTTTCTGCTGCGTGTTATAGAGTTTGTATATATTTTTACGTTTAGCAACACCGTCAACATGTTCTGTATACTGTAACGCCAAATTCAGTCACTGCCAGTCACGTGAATGATTCATTACTTTCATGCTTGAAATATACACACTTTTCTTACTAGCAGACTCTCCTTCTACCGAAAGCGAATCTATCTGATCAAATAACTTTTGCTGACTTTTCTCTCGGCTAACATAGCTCGCGGACAGTTGTTTGCCGTCTACCACCACACTCTCTATCGCGGTAGTGATTATTGCATCTGGTGTCATTTCAAGGTTGAGATGAAGTATGACAATAAGCAGTAAAACGCCTGCCACAGGCCGGCTGATTCCAGCACTTACTCTGTTCCTGAAGACGAGCAAAGATAGCGAAATAATAATAATTACAGGTAATAAACAACCGATTTCAGCAGCCGGACTCTTTGCCACTGACCAGACAGAGCCAATTGCTAGCGCGGCCAAGTATAATCCAAGAACGGCTATCAGCCGATTTGGCTGTTTTTCGAAATGCCAGATAAGCCATAACCAAGCCTAGCAGAGCCAGCGCGATGATTTTTATCATGTCATCAGACCTGATGGATATTTAACCCTCCCGAACCAGGTATGAAAACACCTTGCCCTGAATGAAATAGCCAGCCAACATTTCTGCAAATAGTGACAGTAACAGCGGCAGCACGAAGACAACCATATATTTGAATTTATTCACACTAATTCACCTTCTATTATCAAACATCAGTCATATATATTTTTTGTTTATATGACATAAAGTATAGTCATATAAGTGCATAATACATGGCAGCAATACTCATACAAGATTACTTCTTACGTGATGTGTACAGACATAAAAATGACATGCTGATTAAATAAATTCATTAATCATATTATTTCAGATATCATAACCGCTATGATTAGTAGTTACACTGATATTGAACATTTAATATAATAACCTTACTTTTTATCTGCTCAAAAAATTAATAGCTAAAATTATAATCCACAGAATTCTAAACAATAATTATTTTCATTCAACATCTCCCATGTTATATTTATTTGTTACTCTATGATATATGGACATAACACCTTCTTATGGATAAATTCAAAATCTCATTAAAAAATGCCGATATCTATAAGACGTTATTAGATACGACATCTGATGCTTTTTTTTGCATGATGCGCAGGGAACCTTACTAAATGTTAATCAGCACGCTTGTGATAACTTAGGCTACACACATCAAGAGCTACTTAAATTAAAAGTAAGTGATATTGAAATTGGTAAAAGCCCTGATGAACAGAATCGAATCTGGAACGAGTTAGCTCGAGATAAAAAAATTCAAGTAGAAGGAACTCACCGTCGCAAGGATGGCAGCACATTCCCTGTAGAGGTTAGTGTTGGCCTGATCAATATTGATAATAGAGTCTTATTCTCGGTTCTTGCTCGCGACATCACTGAACGAAAAAATTACCAAGACAAACTAACTAGCACAAATCATTTATTGCAAGCGGTGCTCGACACCATCCCTGCTCGTGTTTTCTGGAAGGACATTGAAAATAATTATATAGGCTGTAATCAGGCTTTTGCATTGGATGCCGGAAAAAAACTGCCTGAGGATATTTTAGGCAAGAGCGACTTTGATTTCCCATGGAAGGACCAGGCGCCGCTTTATCGTGAAGATGATACCAAAGTCATGAAAAGTGGCGTCCCTCGTCTTAAATTTGAAGAACCCCAATCAACACCAGAAGGGAAATTAATATGGTTAGAAACAAGTAAAATACCTTTACGAAATTCCGATGGCATTGTCTACGGGGTGCTTGGTACATATCAGGATATTACTGAACGGAAGAACTTTGAATCTCAACTTATAATCGCGAAAGAACAAGCAGAGCAAGCCAACGCCTCTAAATCAAAATTCCTTAGCCTTATGAGTCATGAATTCCACACGCCAATGAATGCCATACTTGGATTTAGTCAACTACTAAATTTAGACGGCGACAACCTCTCAAATGAGCAAAAAATAATATAGAATCAATTATCGAAGGCGGCGAATATTTGAAGAACTTAATAAATGAAATATTAGAATTGGTAGACATTAGTCACGGAGAAATAAGGAGCTCCCTTAAAGGCTATAGTTTAAATAAAATATTACGGGACTGCATTTCAACAGTTCAACCATTATCAGTTAAGAAACATATCAAGATTATTAATAACATTGATTTAACTACCAATCACACCATTCATGTAGATGACACTCTTTTCAGAAAAGTGATAATAAATATTTTATCAAACGCTATAAAGTATAATTCTCCCGACGGCATAGTCATGCTAACTTGCAATACCACAGGCAACCATAAATTAAATATCAGCATAAGAGATACTGGTATTGGGATATCTGAAAAAGATAAACAATTTATTTTTAAGCCTTTTGAACGAGCTGCCAATTATCAAGGGGTGGATGGCGCAGGTATAGGCTTAACTACATCTAAGTACTTAATAGAAATTATGAACGGTAGCATAGGGTTTGAAAGCGAGCCCGGCAAGGGAAGTAATTTCTTTATTCAAATACCTCTGGCCTGAATGAATGCTCGTCGTTCTCAAAAACTGAGAATTATTTAGAAAACACCACGAAGAGCGAACACTACCGCGAAATTATCGCACTAGACAAAGGCTGCTACAACTTAACCGAAGCAATCCAGATAATGAACCACACATTACTGATATTAAGACGACAAAGCCTTTATTTTATCGTTTCAAATACAGATCCTAAAGCACTGTCAAACACAGAGTGATGGATAATCATATTCGCCGCTCCGCTTTTCAGTTCGTCAGCCAATGTTTCTGCATCCCTTTCCGCAATCTGCTGTCCGTTATGATCAACAAATACTAACAGCGCTTCGTCAACAATAATAATGGATAGCTTTAGCCTGCGAATTCGTTTATTTTCCATTGTCAGCTGAAACCATACACCTGGTCTGACATTAGAGGGCAGTAATTTTAGTTTGTCACGCTGACTAACCTGCTCATCCTGATCAATGCGTTTATTGTCATTCTCGATATCGTTATTATTGTTGTATTCACCATCTTCATCATTGGCCACCCTCAATAGTTCATTCTTAACAGGGATATAAGAATCTATAGCATCTGTAACTGTTTGACGGAGCGCCTCAATTGCTGCAGCCTTGTGGTGAATCACCTGACTAAACTTATCCAGTTGCTTTTCTACCCGATTGATCAGATCAATATACCCGGATTTGATGTTTTCAAACGCCACGTTTTCAGTCGGCGGCTGGATACTGTCCGTCAGTTCATTTAGCAAAAGCACCTGATCGTTCCATTCATTATTTTCTTTACCATTTTTAATATAGTGATTAAACATCATCGTTGGCCAAAGTTTTAATAACAACATATGCAATTGTGATGGCAGTTTTTTACCGTAGGTTGCTTTTCTCAACTCTACCAAGACCACCTTTCTTGCATGTAATTTCTGCACGTCTTTTTGCGCACCGCGCTCTTTCTCACTAACAGATTTCTGCCTGTCCTTGATTATTTTTTCTATCTCATCCAGCGCCTTAGTAAAGGCATTCTGATCTCTGCTATATTCGGCAAGCAATTTTTGAACAACTTTATGAATTAGTTTATAAAACTCATCCGAATGGGATGAAATACCGACACCAATTTCGGCAATTCTATCAAGTAGCCGGCGAGCTGGATGTTTGTCATCAATGAAGAAATCCTGATCGATCATTGACGCCTTAATGACAGGAATCTGCAGCGTTAATAACAGCGCCTTAATGCTGTCTGAGATGTTACTATCTTCAATTATCGCATCAAAGATAAGCTTGATAAAATCAATTGTCTTATCTAGTGCTGCACTTATTTGTTTGGTAACAGTGCCACCCTGTTGAGAAGAAATCTCTGACACCAGTTCCTGCTTAATAGCAGAACTATTAATTTTAGAAACAACTGGCGATTCTCTTTGGATCAGCTCATGTGTTTGCGCCTGCATTTTTGATAATGCTGACAATACATCATTGTGTCCATAGAACCTGACAGAACCTTCTTTGAAGCCTTCATTTATATCTGTACTGCCGATATATTTGCTAATAATTTCACTGGCACGTTCTACAGGATAGCCTCCTACGACTCTTGCTGTAGCGGGCTTTTGTGAGGCGGCCGAATTAGTCTTTGTGCCGGAGTTGTCGTTTTCTGACGGACGATAGTTATGTGAATTATTTGCTGCGCCTAAAGAGTTTCCTTGCGTGGTGAAATATCCAGGCTCTGAACTGTTTCCACTATCACGAGCTCCATGACCTTGCGCAACTGCTACCTGTCGGTCGCTTGTCAAACCACTGTTAGCATATGAATATTGAGGCTGCTGCTTGTTGCTTGCTGCAGAATCAGACTGTCGCCCTGCATTGATCTCATCATGATGAGCCTGCTGCTCTCTATCAAAACTTTTCTGGGGCTTTCTTACTGCCGGCTTAGTTTCCTGCATGTTATATAAATTTATATCAGGTAATATTCCCGCTTCAACAAACAAATTATTTAGCACATCATATATTACGTTTAATTTTTCTGTCACAGAATTATCATATAACTTATATAAGACTAACTTGTCCGCAGAGGTATAATCAAAATGCGTTAACACTTCTTTAAAAGCTTTACAAAATGACAACGGACTTATTGCAGAATTATTAAACACATTGACTTTCAGCTCTTCGAGGCAATCGATACGCCGACCAAGCTTTGCAATATCTTCTTTGAATGCTTCAGATGATTTTCTATCAATTGAATTAATAAGCAGCGTCTCTTCCATCGTATCCTGACTGACAAGACTTAACTCGCCATAGTCATCGTGCTTCGAAAGGACATCGATATTCACAACTTTTATATCGGGCGAAACTTTTGCTTTCAGGCCGCTGCTTATTTCATTTAATAATACTCTTACTATACTATGCTTGTTTGCGCGTAATGATTGTAGTAATTCAAAAAACTGCTTCTGCTCATCATTACTGCCAGCTTCGTTTGCCAGCTCAAACAATGCACTGTCTGATTTTTCGATAAAATCAGTGAAAATACTTCGTAGATTATGATCAAGTGTGTTTCTTAACTCATCGGCAACCTTTTCATAGCTTGATTTTATGTCAGCTCTTTTTTCTATTTTTATCATTTTATTTATTATCTTTTGACATTAGTTGACGTCTTTAAACATACTCAGGTCGACAAATCCCAGTCCAATTCCATCCTCTCCTTTATGCACAACAACAGCGCTTTCGTTAATATTCAAATCAGCCACAAAGCTTTCTTCAATACTCTTTATGGCTACCAGCTCTCCCAGAGCTGGAAAGTCTGAAATCGGCATCACAACATAAGCACCGCCTTTGCCGACATCACGTGTTGTGCACCTTTGGGTCCTGCCATCCTGATATTCAAGCTCAACATTAACTTCAAGATTGACGCGGTTAAAAACGCGTTTATTGCAAACAGAGGTAATTGCCATAACTGTCATTGTCTTGTTGGTTATTACAAATTAAAGCCAAATACCCATCACTAAAGATAAGTATCACACTATTAAACTCTATCAAAATAATCACAAATATTTGTTAATACAATGTAAAAACACTGTGAATTTACTGTAACAGTATCAGCCGCTTAGCTTCTGCCAACTTAAGACACAAGGACGATCAACTAATCATTAATTGTGGCGGGGTGGGGAGGGTGGGGGGAGGATTAGTTTCGTTCTTTGCTAACAGGCTATCTTTTAACTTATATTCAGAGTAGCTGGAAAATGACTCTGAAAGCAATCCGGCAACTATCTATCATTAAACTAGATATACCTCTGCTCGCTGAGCTAAAGGCCCACCGTGTAAACATAATGTAGAAAACAGCTGCTTAACATGAACTCAGAAACTACGGCTTGAAGAAGCCTAAGCTCAAAAATTTTAATATCGCTCAAATCGTTAAGACTAAGAAAATTACGGCAGCCAACCTCTGCGCTATGGGTGATGGGTGATAGCAAACATCCGCTTCACAATGGCATACATTGTAAAGCAGAGGACAATTTATACCGAACGGTTAATATTTTTATTTGTTAATCTTTACTGGTCTCTGCCAGCCAACCATTTCTTTCTGTTTTGTTCTTGATATCACCAATACATCGTCCGAAGTATCTTTGGTTATCGTTGATCCCGCAGCGACTGTCACACCTGCACCAACAGTGACAGGCGCAATTAACTGTGTGTCGGAGCCAATAAACGCATTATCTTTTATTATCGTCTTGTGTTTGTTTACACCATCGTAATTACAGGTGATCGTGCCTGCTCCTATATTAACATTACAGCCTATCTCTGAATCTCCAATATAACTGAGGTGGCTGATTTTCGTCCCAGCACCGATAATCGCCTTCTTGGTCTCTACAAAATTACCGACCTTTGAACCGTCTGCCATTTCAGTACCAGGACGGATTCTTGCAAAAGGACCAATTTCTACCTGAGCGCCAATTCTGGCATTTTCAATCACTGAATACGGCTTGATGATGGTTCCGGCTGCAATGCTTGAATCACTAATGACGCATCCCTGACCAATTTGTACAAAATCTTCGATTGAAACATCACCTGTTAAGGTCACGTTTGTATCAATAAATATATCTTGTCCTACCGATACATTACCTCTGATATCGATACGTGATGGATCCGCCAGAGTTACTCCGCTTTCCATCAATTTTTTGGCATGCTCAAGCTGGTAAATTCTTTCCAGCTCAGCAAGTTGCACACGGCTGTTAACGCCAGCCACTTCATGTTCACTGGCTGCAAAACAGGCTTCTATTTTTTTACCCGCAGCTACTGCCAAACCAATAACATCGGTCAGATAATATTCGCCCTGTGCATTTTCATTATTTATTTTAGCCAGCATATCACGCAGCAAATCGGCTTTTAATGCCATGATGCCGGTATTGACTTCACTGATATGCAGTTGCTCTGGACTTGCATCTTTTTGTTCGACAATACATTGTACATTTTCATTATCGTCCCGAACGATTCGGCCGTAGCCTGTCGGATCATCAAGTTTTACTGTGAGCAAGGCAATCGTTTCTTCGTCAACTTTATCAACCAAATTTTTTAAGGTCGCCTCTGTGGTTAGCGGCACATCACCGTATAAAATCAACACTGTGTCACTCATAGAAAGATAGGGCAACGCATGATCTACCGCATGGCCAGTACCAAGCTGTTGTTTTTGTTCTGCAAAACTGCATTTAAAATCTTTACAGCTGTTAAGCAGCATTTCGCCTTCGTGGCCATAAACAACACAAACATTTTCTGCGCCGATGCTAATCGCGGTGTCGTAGACATGACTCAACAGGGGTTTACCGGCAAGTTGATGCAACACTTTAGGAAAAGCAGATTTCATTCTGGTGCCTTTACCGGCAGCAAGGATAATAACACTTAACGGGGACAGAAGATTGGCCATGGCTAGTTTCGACTCTCATTTAATATTTTGCTAAGTTTAACTTAAAAGACTGATAAACCACAGCCTTGCTAATTATGACTGTAAATATATTGAACAGTTTTAACTTCAGCATCGTGAATTAGTTTTATTATCCGAACTAAAAATCTTCAAAAAAAAGCCCGCTACAGGTCTGACACCTGAGCGGGCTTTTTCGAAAATGAAGACGTTGCGTTAAGCGCGGTTTTTCATCTTTCTGATCGTTTCAACGCGAGCCGCGGCTTCGGCAAGTTCTGCACGAGCACCAGCCAAGTCAAACTCACCTTTCTGATTAGAAAGCGCATCTTCAGCGCGTTTCTTCGCTTCGATCGCCTGTGCTTCATCAAGATCAGCTGCGCGAACCGCTGTGTCAGCTAAAACAGTTACAACATGAGGCTGTATCTCAAGGATACCACCTGATACGAAAAACGTGTCTTCAGTACCATTATCGTGTTGTAAGCGAACTTCTCCAGCTTTTAAACGAGAGATTAGCGGGGTGTGGCGTGGCGCAATTCCAAGCTCACCCATTTCACCCGGAGCAAAGACCATGGTCGCTGTTCCGGAAAAAATTTCAGCTTCTGCACTGACGATATCAACATGTATTGTCATAGACATAGCTAATTACCCGCTTATGATTTGAAAGTTTTCGCTTTTTCAACAACTTCGTCGATACCACCTACCATGTAGAAAGCCTGCTCTGGTAAGTGATCATATTCACCGTCCAGAATTGCTTTAAACGCAGCGATAGTATCTTTCAGCGTTACATATTTACCAGGTGCACCGGTAAAGATTTCCGCTACGAAGAAAGGCTGTGATAAGAAACGCTGAATCTTACGAGCACGGTTTACAACCTGCTTGTCTTCATCAGATAACTCATCCATACCCAGGATCGCGATGATATCTTTCAGTTCTTTATAACGCTGTAATGTACCCTGTACACCACGTGCAGTATCGTAATGCTCGTTACCAACGGTGTTTGGATCTAACTGGCGAGATGTTGAATCCAGTGGATCAACCGCAGGGTAGATACCTAACTCAGCTACCTGACGTGACAATACTAATGTCGCATCTAAGTGAGCGAATGTTGTTGCAGGAGACGGGTCAGTTAAGTCATCCGCAGGTACATATACTGCCTGGAACGATGTGATCGAACCGGTCTTAGTAGATGTAATACGTTCCTGAAGTGCACCCATTTCTTCTGCCAGTGTAGGCTGGTAACCAACCGCAGACGGCATACGACCTAACAGTGCTGATACCTCGGTTCCGGCCAGTGTATAACGGTAGATGTTATCAACGAACATCAGTACGTCATTGCCTTCGTCACGGAAGTACTCTGCCATTGTCAGACCCGTTAGGGCAACACGTAAACGGTTACCTGGAGGCTCATTCATCTGACCATAAACCAGCGCTACTTTATCAAGTACGCCACCTTCTTCCATCTCGTAGTAGAAGTCGTTACCCTCACGAGTACGCTCACCTACACCCGCGAATACAGAGAAACCACTGTGCTCGACGGCGATGTTACGAATCAGCTCCATCAGTGTTACGGTTTTACCAACACCGGCACCACCGAACAGACCAACTTTACCACCCTTAGCGATCGGCATGATCAGGTCGATGACCTTAACACCTGTTTCCAGGATATCAAGACCCGCTGACTGCTCAGCATAGCTTGGTGGCTCGCGGTGAATAGGCATAGATTGTGTATTGCCAATCTCACCCGCGTTATCGATTGGGTTACCCAACACATCCATAATACGGCCAAGTGTTTCTTTACCGACTGGAACAGTGATTGGAGCACCTGTTGACGTAACATCAAGGCCACGCTTAAGACCGTCAGAACTACCCATTGCGATAGTACGAACGATGCCGTCACCTAACTGCTGCTGAACTTCTAAAGTCAGACCAGTTGCTGTTACATTTAATGCTTCATAGACCTTGGGCACGCTGTCCCGAGGAAATTCAACGTCGATTACCGCACCGATAATGCCGACTATATTTCCTGAACTCATGTTCATGTCCTCTAAAATTTAAATTCTGTTAACTAACTGCCGACGCACCTGCAACGATCTCGGAAATTTCCTGAGTAATCGATGCCTGACGAGCCTTGTTGTAAATCGTCTGGAGCTCACTGATGATGTCACCCGCATTATCGGTCGCGCTTTTCATTGCGATCATACGTGCTGACATTTCACATGCGATATTCTCTACGACGCCACGGAAAACCTGCGATTCAATGTAACGCATTAGCAGGCTGTCCAAGATCTCTTTCGAGTCTGGCTCGTAAATATAATCCCAGTGATGCTTGAGCTCTTTATCTGCGCTTGCTTTAATTGGCAGCAGTTGCAGAACATTTGGTGACTGCGTCATCGTGTTAACGAATTCATTGTGCACCAAATATAACTTGTCGATCTTGCCTTCTGAGAAAGCATCCAGCATAACTTTTACCGGGCCGATCAAATCTTCAAGGCGGGGTTTGTCTCCTAACTGAGACGCTTCCGCAATCTGGTTCGCCTTAAAGCGTTTGAAAAAATCAACCGCTTTACGACCAACCGATACCACGTCAATTTCAACGTTAGCATCCTGAAAATCAATCATCTTCTTTACAGTCTTCTTGAACAGGTTAATGTTCAGACCACCACAAAGACCTCGATCTGACGTGACGACAATAAAACCAACTCGTTTTACGTCGCGCTCAATCATGAATGCATGCTTGTATTCAGGATGAGCGTTCGCCAAATGGCCGATAACATTGCGCATTTTGTCAGCGTACGGACGTGTATGTTCCATACGATCTTGCGCTTTACGCATTTTAGAAGCTGCCACCATTTCCATGGCTTTAGTTATCTTCTGCGTATTCTGGATACTCTTGATCTGGGTACGTATTTCTTTAGCACCAGCCATGATTTATCCCCTGTTACCAGACGCCGTTAGCTTTAAACGCTTCAAGTGCTGCTTTCATGCTGGCAGCAATATCATCGTTATAGTCAGCTGTGTCATTAATTGAGTTCAGCAAGTCAGCATTGTTACTCTTAAGGTGCGAATGCATAGCCGCCTCAAAAGATACTATCTTGTTAGCCGGAACATCGTTCAGGAAGCCTTCGTTCGCTGCGAACAGAGAGAAAGCCATATCCGCAGTACTTAATGGAGCATACTGTGCCTGCTTCATCAGTTCAGTAACACGTTCACCCAGCTCAAGCTGTGCGCGAGTCGCGTCATCTAAATCAGATGCAAACTGTGCGAATGCTGCCAGCTCACGATATTGAGCCAGTGCAAGACGAACACCACCACCAAGCTTCTTGATGATTTTAGTTTGTGCAGCACCACCAACGCGAGATACTGATAAACCAGCATTGATCGCAGGACGGATACCTGAGTTAAATAAATCTGTTTCCAGGAAGATCTGGCCATCCGTGATCGAGATAACGTTCGTAGGTACGAATGCTGATACGTCACCTGCCTGAGTTTCAATGATTGGTAATGCCGTTAAAGAACCGGTTTTACCTTTCACTTCACCGTTAGTGAACTTCTCTACGTAATCTGCGTTTACTCGTGACGCACGCTCTAATAAACGTGAGTGCAGGTAGAAAACATCACCAGGATACGCTTCACGACCTGGCGGACGACGTAACAACAGAGAAACCTGACGGTAAGCCCATGCCTGTTTAGTCAAATCATCATAAACAATCAGTGCGTCCTGACCGCGGTCACGGTAGTACTCACCCATTGTGCAACCTGAGTAAGGTGCAATGTACTGCATCGCAGCAGAATCAGAAGCATTAGCAGCAACGATAGTGGTGTACTCTAACGCGCCATGCTCTTCTAACTTACGAACGATGGCTGCAACAGTCGATGCTTTCTGACCGATTGCAACATAGACACATTTAATGCCTGAACCTTTCTGGTTAATGATCGCATCGATCGCCACCGCTGTTTTACCAGTCTGACGGTCACCGATAATCAGCTCACGCTGACCACGACCAACAGGTACCATTGCATCGATTGCTTTCAGACCGGTTTCAACTGGCTGATCAACAGACTTACGTTCGATAACGCCAGGAGCGATTTGTTCGATCGGAGCTGATAACTCAGAGTTGATAGGACCTTTGCCGTCGATTGGCTGACCCAGTGAGTCAACAACACGACCCAGCATGCAATCACCAATTGGCACTTCAACAATACGGCCAGTACATTTGGCAGTATCGCCTTCTTTAAGAGTCTTGTAATTACCCAGTACAACCGCACCAACCGAGTCGCGCTCTAAGTTAAGTGCCATGGCGAACAGACCGCCTGGTAATTCAATCATCTCGCCTTGCATAACATCTGCAAGGCCATGGATACGGATAATACCGTCTGTAATACTAACGACTGTACCTTCGGTAGTCGCTTCAGACGACGCATCAAAGCCTTCGATGCGTTTTTTGATCAGATCGCTGATTTCTGATGGATTAAGCTGCATTCTTTTATCCCCTTAACGGTTCAATGCGTTGGAAAGCGACGCAAGCTGTGACTGGATGGAGCCATCGATAACCATGTCACCAGCACGTATTACTACGCCGCCTATTAGTGATTCATCAACCTTCGATGTTAATGACACATCACTACCCAGTTTTTTCTTTAATGACTCTTTAAGAGCAGATTCCTGTTCGTCAGTCAAAGGCATAGCTGAAGTCACTTCAGCATCGACAATACCTTCATCTTTGGAACGGAGCGTTTCGTATTGCTCAGCAATCGCTGGCAGAACCGATAAACGTTCATTTTCAGCAAGAAGCATAATCAGATTCTTGCCAGATTCGTCTATCTTGTCGCCGCACACACTGGCAAACAAATCACCTTTCTGTTCTTTCGTCATCTTCGGGTTATCCAACACATCGTTCATAGTTGGATCATTAGCTACTAATGTCATAAGCGCTAATGCCTCAGACCACTTTGGCTGTGACGACTTACCACGTGCTGATTCAAATACTGCACGTGCATAAGGTCTGGCTGTTGTTGATATATCAGACATAATCGATTCCTCTATATCTGGCTAGCCAGTTCCTTTAAAGCGTCATTATGAGCAGACTGGTCAACTTCGCGCTTGAGAATTTTCTCAGCACCTTGCATCGCAATAGCGACAACTTGTTCACGCATCTGCTCTTTCATACGATTGACTTCCTGTTCAATCTCAGCCTGAGCTGCTGTGATGATGCGATCGCCTTCTGCTTTCGCCGCACCCTTAGCTTCGTCTACAATTTCATTGGCACGTTTCTGTGCTTGAGCAAGAATATCCTGAGCCTGACCTTTTGCTTCTTGAAGTCTTTGGGTCGCTTTTTTCTCAGCTAATTCTTTCTCATGAGCACCACGTTCCGCAGCAGCCAGACCGTCAGCAATTTGCTTTTTACGGGCTTCTAAAGCACCCATAATTGGCGGCCATACAAACTTCAGGCAGAACCACACAAAAATAGCAAAAGTAATCGATTGGCCGATGAGCGTTAAATTAATGTTCATGGCAGAACCTTATCGTAGTTGGTTAGTCGTAAGTCTAAAATTACGCTGCAACAGCGAACAGAACATACATAGCAATACCAACAGCAATCATTGGAACCGCATCAACAAGACCCATAACGATGAAGAACTGTGTACGTAACATTGGAATTAACTCTGGCTGACGTGCAGCACCTTCCAAGAAACGACCACCCAGTACGCCGATACCAACAGCTGCACCCAGTGCACCTAAACCCATCATTAATGCGCCAGCTATATACAGCAGTGCTTGTGCTTCAGTCATTTTCTTCTCCTAAATATTAAAGATAATTATAAATAAATTGGTTATTCAATTAATGCTCGTGATGCGCCATATCCATGTAAACAATGGTCAGCGTCATAAAGATGAACGCCTGCAAAGTTACGATAAGAATATGGAAAATCGCCCAGCCCAGTTGCAACACGCCACCAAATACAGCCATGGTTGCGCCGGCGCTGAACATCAACGCGATCAGTATGAAAATCATTTCACCTGCGTACATATTACCGAATAGTCGCAGTGCTAATGAAATAGGTTTAGCGATCAGAGATACAAATTCCAGCAGGAAGTTAACCGGAATAAACAAAGCCTGAACCACTTTATTATTTGACTGGAAAGGCATCATGGTTAATTCAGCCGTAAAGCCACCCACACCTTTGTTCTTCAGACCGTACCAGATGGTCAGGAAGAACACTGATAACGCCAAACCAAATGTAGCATTCGGATCAGTAGACGGCACCACTTTAAAATAGACGTGATGTGGATTCATATCAAAGAACGTCTGACCAACCCAACCGGCGGTTGCAGGCAACCAGTCAACCGGGATTAAGTCCATAAAGTTCCAGAGGAAGATCCAGCAGAACACGGTTAACGCCAGTGGTGCAACCAGATCATTTTTTGCAGTAAACGATCCACGCACACTGCTGTCGATAAACTCAACAATCATCTCTACGAAGTTCTGTACACCTGTTGGCACGCCCGCTTCTGCTTTTTTAGCAACACTGCGGAATACCCAAAGAAAAATAGCACCTAAAAGAATCGACCAGAACATGGTATCGACGTGGATGGCCATGAATCCCATTGATTTAGCTTCTGCCGCATTGTGAGCGAAGCCCCAGCTGTTGGTCTCAGGGTTTAAGCCATAAGTCCAGTTCTGGAGGTGATGCTTGATATACGCTGTTGAAGTTAATTGTTCTGACATGTCAGTTCAATACCCATAATTAAATTAAAATTCATAAAATTAACCGCGTTGCGCTGGCTTTCGCCGTGCAGCATATCCGCGAGTAAATAAAAAACTCATTTGAGCAATAACGAAACCGATAACAATCGCCAGTGGCTCCAGCTTGATAACTGCCATTCCCAGGGCAAACAAGGCAATCACGACAGTAAACTTGAGGACCGATCCTTTGATCAGCTCAGACGAGTCAATACCGGGCCCACCTTCATTCTCTTCCGTCGCGATCTGTACGCGCCATGCATGGACCCAGGTACCTGCTAAAGAAATCAGGCCACCAAACATAAGCGCAAGCGCGTAACCACCGTCTCTCTGCAAAAAAGCAACTAACGCTGCCATCAGCACAAATGCCAACTGAGTAAGACTCAGGCGCCTAATCGTCGCCGCGAAGCCATTGTTCCGACTTCTTACCCCGTTTGTATTGGACATTTTGTTGACTCAGCTCAGTATTTACAGATGAAACTGCCTGTATCAAGGGCGCGTAGTATATTTCTTTGACCGTATAGGGTCAAGCACAATAGCCCCCAGATGAGTCACCGATAATACTCAATATCACACTCAAACCCTCTCAAAAACAGCAACACAGCTAGCTATTAACTATATTATTATATTCTTTATTAGGAATTGAGTTTTGAAAGCACTCATTAACTGTAGGTTCTACTCATGCAGAAACCAAAAGCGACTCATCACACATAGGCGCATCAGAATTTGCGATTTTCATGCAGCATTATGCCCAGATCGTTTTCAAAGGCTTCAATAATTTGGCCATCGAGATTAACGCCAGACCACGGACACGGGAGTTGACTCGCTTACTAATACGAGCCAAGCTCACGCATAGAGAAACTTAGCCGCAACAAAAAAAGCAGCACTGTCTGCTTTATCTGATTTTTCTCGATAACGGCAAGGTGTGTACCAGCGTTCCGGCATAGGGAGATTCTATGCGCCTAAGCAGACGACCAAAGTCTATGTCACTATTGGCTTTTTGAATAGTATCTGTCATCTCTTCAAACTCACTGAACGACTGTGGATTCGTCGTCAGCACAACAAGATACAGATCCGTTGTTTTCACACCGCGCTTAGGCAGCTCTGCAACCAACTCCAGACCTGACGCGGGATCAGGAAAGACTACATTTTCATTTGGCTGAACTGCTTTATTATCAAACAACAAGGCCACCTGACCATCTTCATAGACCGCAAATCCACTGAGGTAACCAGCCTGGTCCGAGCTCATTTGCAGGCTGTAAGCATCTTCTTCATACACCGTTGACTTACTGGCCGCCAGATACACCCCGGCTGTTGCAGTTGCTGTAAAAAATTCACCGAATTCTGCCTTCGTCAGTGCCTGCTCTATGCCGCCAATCGACAACAACCAGTTATTACTTCGCCGTAAAAGTTTGATGTGCGGCTTACAACCAAGCGCACGATTAAGCTGCTGGATGCTTGGCAGATTCTGCAGATAAAAACTTTGACCCGAACCGGCACAGGCCCGTTTTGATTGAGACAACTTGCTAATCAACTTTTCTGCAAAATGCCGCTTATCACCATTCTCAATCACCACATACCAGGTTTGTTTAATTTTTTGAGTATTAATTAATCTGATTTCACCCAGCTCATGCTCGCTCTCAATTTTAATATCCTGAGAAAACATCTGATTGATCTGCTGATTATCCAGCCGGGTTGTTTTCGATGTATCGACCTTTACTTTGGCACCCAGCTGTAGCGCCAGCTCCTCAGCTGCATGTAGCTGCGCCGTTCGCAAATCGTTTGCAGAGCCATAACCCATTTTCTGATCTGGCCCGGCCTGATAAAGCCTCGACGAATACCAGTAGGGTACTGCCGAAGCTGTAACCGCCACATACCACAAACCATCTTTTTCGGATTTTATAACATCCAGAGCGTTAAGTTTTTGTCGCGTTTGCTGCTGTATATCTTGCGAGAAACGAACGTTTGAGTCAGCTTGTGTCACTCTGGTTTTTTGAGTTGTTGTGCTGGCTATTTCAACGCCCAGCTGAAAAGCGATATCCTGTGTTGCACTCAACTTAGCCCGATGCTCTGACTGAGCCGAACCATATCCAACGAGCTCTTGCTCAGCCACAGTGAGACTGCGACTTTCATACCACTCGGGTATTGCAAAAACAACGGACGGAATAGAAATGAAAACAGCCAGAAAATAACACAATGATTTCTTCATAAATTATTTAACTCAACCATGAACAAGTCTGAAAAAAATCAATATTAAAGCATTACCCGCGCCAAAACTAAAAAATGAGAATACATAAAGCGACCTGTCATAAACAAAACACTGCTTACTGAATATGCTCCAGGATCCCATCCAGCTCATCCAGGCTATTGTAGGAAATCACCATCTGGCCTTTGCCATTTTTGGCGTGTTTAAAGTGCACTTTGGCAGATAATTTTTCGCTGATGGAGTTTTCTAGATGCTCAATATTAGGGTCACTGCCGGCCGTCATGCTGGTTTTTTCTACCGGGTTCAGGATCTTTCTGGCCATCGCTTCGGTTTCACGTACTGACATGCCTTTTTTGATGACTTGTTGGGCTACGTGTAATTGCTGATCGGCATTCAGGCTCAACAAGCAACGGGCGTGGCCCATTTCGATCTCACCTTTATCGAGAAAAGTTTTTACTTCTTCCCTTAAATCTTGCAGTCGCAATAAATTAGAAACTGATGCGCGTGAACGGCCAACGGTATCAGCACATTCCTGATGGGTTAAACCAAATTCATCAATCAGGCGCTGTAATGCCCGCGACTCTTCGATTGGGTTCAGGTCTTCACGCTGGATGTTTTCGATTAAGGAAACAGCGGCGGTGGTTTTATCATCGATGTCTTTAATGACGGCCGGAATTTTATCAAGCCCGGCTAACTGGGTAGCGCGCCAACGTCGCTCGCCGGCAATAATTTCGTAGCGGCCGGCAGCAATCGGGCGCACCACTATCGGCTGCACCACACCCTGTGCGGTTATCGAATCCGCCAGTTCGATCAGCGCCTCTTCATCAAAATGCACACGCGGCTGGTAGATGCCACGCTGTATCAGATCCACGTCGATTTCTTTTAAGGCTTTATTATCGGTTGCGCTTGGGTTTGTAATGTCTTCGACTTTATTGGCACCGGCTGCGCCTAATAATGCGTCCAGCCCCCGGTTCAAGCCTTTTCTCTTCGCCATTGGATTCTCTGTTTATGTTGTTTTTGCTAATTGGCGGTCATTGTAGCACTGAGAAAAGTCGATAGTCTAAAGGCGAAACAAAAAACGATTTTTGACCGGCGATTTAAGGCTGACGACTTTTGACTGTGTTTTATGCGACGTTGGCTGCCTGAATCTGCCGGCGTACGATTTCTCCTGCCAGTGACAGATAAGCTACTGCGCCGCGTGAGGTTTTATCATACTGTATCACCGGTAACCCATGTGACGGAGCTTCGGCCAGACGTACGTTGCGCGGTACAATGGTGCGGTATACACGGTCGCCAAAATGTTCGATCAGCTGATCTGAAACATCATTCGCCAGGTTATTACGCGGATCAAACATGGTGCGTAGCAAGCCTTCTATTTGCAGACCGGGGTTAACCGATGCTCGCACCGATTCGATAGTTTCGGTCAGTGCCGCCAGACCTTCCAGCGCATAATATTCACATTGCATGGGAATAATGACGCCGTTGGCCGCTACCAGCGCATTTAAAGTCAGCATATTTAATGATGGCGGGCAGTCCAGCAGAATATAATCATAGCTGTCCTGTATGGCTGCCAAGGCATCACGTAACCGTGATTCGCGGTTTTCCGCTGCCACCAGCTCCACCTCTGCCGCCGTGACATCGGCATTGGCTGGCAATAAATCGACCCCGATTGTACTCAGCGTCATGATACATTCTTTGGCCGGCTTGCCTTCTAACAACACATCGTAAACCGAATATTCGACATCGTATTTATCAACACCGCTACCCATAGTGGCATTGCCCTGCGGGTCGATATCAATCAGTAAAACAGATTTTTTACTCGCTGCCAGTGAAGCCGCCAGATTGATGCTGGTTGTTGTTTTGCCAACACCACCTTTTTGATTTGCGATTGCCAGTATTCGACTCATTACATTGTCTCTGTTTTTTATGATCACGGTTTTTTGCAGTTATACCGGTGTATAAGCCGCGTTATTCGCCCGGGGAGTTTTCGGTAGCCAGCTTTGTGATGGCAATTAACTGTCGTTTTGCCTGTAAACCCGGTATCACAAGCTGATGAATCTGCTCGATCTGCCATTTTGCTTTACAGGCGGCTGATAATTGGCTGATTTCTTGTTCACCGTCAGCCTTCATGGCCAGCACCTTAGTTGTCTCATCCGTTACCAGATGATCGACGTAGTCTAACATATCAGAAACCGAAGCAAAGGCGCGAGAAATAATCGCATCAAAAGCCTCCAATGGTTGATATTCGTCGACGCGAGCGTGTACCACCTCGACATTTGTTAGACCCAGTTCAATTTTTGCCTGGGTCATAAAACGGGTTTTTTTGCCATTGGTGTCAAGCAGTACAAATTCTTTCTGCGGGCAACACAGTGCCAGCACCATACCCGGCAAGCCCGCACCTGCTCCCACATCCAGCACCCGTCTGGCGTCGATATATGGCAGCACCGCCAGACTATCGAGTAAATGCAGGGTCAGCATATCATCGATATCGCGGATTGCGGTGAGGTTAAAACTTTTATTCCATTTCGCAATCAGCTCAATGTACTGAATCAGCTTCTGTCTGGTCTGCGGTTCTATCTGCAGCGATAATTGTTCGATGCCCTGCTGCAGGCGGCTGTTTAAATCCGTCATTCGCTAGTTATGCCGAGCGTGCTGCTGCTGCAGACAACTGTCCACCGTTCTTTTTAAGATACACCAGCAGCAACGATACCGCTGCCGCTGTCACCCCGGGGATACGACCTGCCTGCCCCAGCGTTGCCGGGCGATGATCAGTCAGTTTCTGTCGCACTTCGTTGGACAGGCCTTTAACATCGGCATAATCAATCGAATCGGGTATCGCTTTTGATTCATGGCGCTGGGTTTTTTCAATTTCGACTTTCTGCTTATCAACATAACCCGAATATTTAGCCTGAATCTCGACCTGCTCGGCAACCTGCTCGGCCACTTCTACCTCAGCCGCCAGCCCGGTAACGCCACTCAAACTGGCATAGGTCAGTTCCGGTCGCTTTAATAACTCGGCAACGCGGTTTTCATTTTTTAATGCTCTGCCCATTAATACTTCAACCTCGGCTGCTTCTGCGGTACCGGGGCGCACCCAGGTCTGGTGCAAGCGCTGCTGCTCAGCATGAATAGCATCCTGCTTCTGATTAAAGAATGCCCACTGCTGATCATCAATCAGTCCCAGCTCACGGCCGGTTTCGGTTAATCGCAGATCGGCGTTATCTTCGCGCAGCTGCAGCCGGTACTCCGCGCGCGAGGTAAACATCCGATATGGCTCACTGGTGCCCAGAGTGACCAGGTCATCAACCAGAACACCGATATAGGCCTGATCACGCTTGGGATACCAGAAGTCTTTCTCCTGGGTAAAACGCGCCGCATTAGTCGCCGCCAGCAAGCCCTGTGCCGCCGCCTCTTCATAGCCGGTGGTGCCATTGATCTGGCCGGCAAAAAACAGACCTTTAATAAATTTGGTTTCCAGCGTGGGCTTTAAATCACGCGGGTCAAAATAGTCATATTCAATCGCATAGCCAGGACGCGTGATATGCGCCTTTTCAAAACCCTTAATCGAACGCACAAAGGCCATCTGCATATCAAATGGCAGGCTGGTAGAGATGCCATTTGGATAAACCTCATTGGTGCTCAGGCCTTCTGGCTCGATAAAGATCTGGTGTGAATTTTTTTCCGCAAAACGCACCACCTTGTCTTCAATCGACGGACAATAACGTGGCCCAATTCCTTCAATTTCACCACTATACATCGGCGAACGGTGCAGACCTTCGCGAATCACCTCATGGGTTTGTTCATTGGTATAGGTGATATGGCAGCTGATTTGCTGCGGATGATCCTCGACTTTGCCCATATAAGAGAAGACCGGTGTTGGGCTATCGCCCGGCTGCTCGGCCAGCTCGGTATAATCAATACTGCGCGCATCAATCCGTGGCGGGGTGCCGGTTTTTAAGCGACCAACCCGAAATGGCAGCGCACGCAGTCGCTCGGCCAGTGCGATCGACGGCGGATCACCAGCGCGACCACCGGCATAGTTGGATTCACCAATATGTATCTTGCCACCAAGGAAGGTACCAACGGTCAAGACCACCGCACGGGCTTTAAACTTCAGCCCCATTTGGGTGACCACCCCAGTAACCTGATCGTTCTCAACGATTAAATCATCCACCGCCTGCTGGAATAAACTCAGGTTGGGCTGGTTCTCCAGCGCACTGCGAATCGCCGCTTTATATAAAGCACGATCAGCCTGAGCACGGGTCGCGCGTACCGCCGGGCCTTTACGCTGGTTCAGGGTACGAAACTGTATGCCCCCCTTATCTGCAGCACGCGCCATAATGCCACCGAGCGCATCGATTTCCTTTACCAGGTGGCCTTTACCAATCCCGCCTATCGCCGGGTTACAGCTCATTTGCCCCAGCGTATCGATGTTATGGCTCAACAGTAAGGTTTTTGTACCCATGCGCGCAGCCGCCAGAGCAGCTTCTGTGCCGGCATGGCCGCCACCAATTACGATGACATCGTATTCTTCACTGTAGAACATGCTTTACCCTGCTAGTGGCCGCTGTGGTACGGCACGAAAATGACCGCGTATTATCGTATAAAGGTAGTATAGAGGTATAGAGGCCAGAGGTAATAATTTGGTTATTTTTTATACTAATCTTAGATTTCTTTTTTAAAGTCAAAAACTGTCGGTTGCCGCAGCCACAGGGCCTTCACTATTTCTGTCGAGCCAGCTGCAGGGATGTCTGAGCGAATGTTTTTATTCGCGAATTCCGCAACAGCCACGAAAACATCGACTAACGAGGATACCCTCATCCTTTATATGAGTGCTTGTGAATTGGGCGACATTCTTTTGGTTACTTTACTGTTGCGATAAACAGCGAAGTGACTTGCTGTCGGTCAAGCAGCGACGCCTTTGACTTTAATTATGCGCGAAGTCACGAGAAGCAACACCTCAAACTTGGTTAGTGTTTTATTCGGCTTATGTTACAGCCAAACATAACCACAAATAATTGCCGGGGTTAATGACTTCACCCCAGGCTAGCGGCTAGGCGCTTATAGGCTTACTGGTAAAACTCAATCGCTGCGGCATTCATTGAAAAACTGATACTGTGAGATCCCTGACCCGCGACATAATTGCCAAACTCTGCCGTCCGGTTATTTATCTCTGGCATCTCCACATTATTTGCACTAATGGTAGTCGTTGCCGCATCATAAACCGGCACAGCCGTTGTTAAACACGCGGCAGGTATTGCGGCAGTACTGCACGCATATTCTATCCCGTATGGAGAATCGAATAAGCTGCTATCGGGCACATCTGTCAATCCCACTTTGACTTCTGCACCGTTCATATCACTGGCTTTGTATACATCGAGACGTTTTGACTGATTATAAATACAGCCAACCTGGTATTCGTAACCCGAAGCCACCCGGTTGCAAACAAAAGAATAATCTGTGCCGTCGATGGTAACACTAACGGTTGTGCCGTTACTGTTTCCTCCATCATCTCCACAACTGAGCACAAACACTGACGAGATAACAATCATCATTATTTTTAGAGTATTCATACAATCCCCATTGTTTTATCAAAACATCAATTTCGGACTATCATCAGCTGCACTGACTCACAATCTATATCTCAAAAACAAACCTTATTATCGCTAACTGCTACCAACTATGTCCTTGTATTTTTTCGCTGATGTGTGAGTGACTTATGATAAAATGTCTAATTATTCACTTGCAGACCTAACTGATGATATTAACCGGCAAACTTCTGGGCGAATGCTCACCTTATATTTTTAATCTGGTCTATGACATTGATGTCAGAATGCTGTTTATTGAATGTGTCGATACCATTAAACAAACCAAGCCAAATATTCGTATCGTGTTTCCGGAAATTATCAGTTACAGTGAAAAAAACCTGCAGAAACAGCCGGATGATGAGTATATGGATGATCTGGTTGTGGTCGAGCGCACGGATGACAACCACATCAAGATTATCACTTACAAAAAAGAAATCGAGCTTGAACTGAGTGCTGAACCCTTTACTGAATCCGTCTGAACTCTGATTTTTATTGATCCAGCAATTTTCTTATTCTTGATAAGATTGCATTAAGCTCATACGGCTTGTAGATTAAATCCCGGTGCAGCGTTTCGTCTTCGCGGTTGCTTTGCAAGCCGTCTGTAAAACCGCTAACCAGCTGTATTTTTGTTTCTGGCCAGCGTTTTTGAATAGCCGCTGCCAGTGTGTAACCGTCCATATTCGGCATCACGACATCGCTTAACACCAAATCAAAACGGCTTTGTTCCATCACCGCCAGCGCTTCTACACCATCACCGGCAACGGCTACCCGATAGCCTTTGGCTTCCAGTAATTCGACACACAGGCTGCGCAAGCCTTCTTCGTCATCTACTACCAGAATGGATTCATTGCCCCCTAGCCGCTTTTCTGTAACGACCGTTTTTTCTGAATCTGCCAATATGGATTGCTGCAAAGCATTGTCTGATTCGATGTAACGGGGCAGATAGATAATAAACTCGCTGCCTTTGTTGATTTCTGATTTGGCTACTATCGTGCCACCGGCTCGTTTAACAAAACCATATACCTGACTCAGACCCAGACCGGTTCCCAGCTCTCCTTTGGTGGTAAAAAAAGGATCAAAAATATGTGCCAAGGTTTCTTCATTCATCCCGCAACCGCTGTCCGATATGCTTAATATGACATAATCAGCAGCTTCCATATTCATACTGTTTGCGCGGGTCTGGTCGAGCGTTACATTCGATGTTGCTATGCTCACAATGCCATTAGCCTGAATGGCATGCATTGCATTTATGCAAATATTTAACACCGCATCCTGCAAATCCGCACCATCAATACACACCGGCCATAACTCCTTAACTATGTTAAGCTCAAGTTTAATTCTTGCCGTCAGGGATTTTTCTAGTATCGGCGCCTCCTCACTAATCAAACTATTAATGTCAACGATGCTGACCTGATGCGCTTCTTTAGACGAAAAGCGCAGTAGCTGTTTTGTCAACTTGGTGCCGCGCTCACCAGCCGTCATAATGACACTGGCATATTTTTTTATAATATCACTCTCAGTATTCGTGACTATCAAATCTGCATAACCCATTATTGCATTTAACAGATTATTAAAATCATGTGAAATTCCACCGCTTAGTTTGTCAAGCGCGGTCATTTTTTCTTGCTGGCGTAATTGCTCTTGCTGCTGTAGTTTTTCTGTCACATCGTCTACGAATGAGTTAACCCCGACAACATTGCCAGCTTCATCTTTCAACGGCGTATTCGTCCACTCACATATAATTGTACGACCATCTTTAGTGGTATTCTCATTGATACTGTGTAAGCCCCCCTGATCAGCCATCAACAAACGCCAGACTTCATCGACGGCTTCGCGCGCACTCTCCGGTAAAATCGTTTCTGTAATATGCTTACCGAGCACTTCTTTTTTGCTAAAGCCAAAGATTTTTTCAGCCGCAGGGTTCCAGTCCAGAAACTCAAAATTAGTATTCCATTCTATTACCGCCAATGGTGACTGATCACGGTGTAACAATAACCGATCTTTCGACTTTTGCAGCACGTCGTCAATTTTTAAATTCTCTGCAACTATGTTGTTAAAACCATCGATAAGGGTATTAAGCTCTGACACACTGCTAGGCGGTATTTTTTTTACCAAAGCCTCACCGAGGCTGAACACGTGCACAGCTGAGGAGACATTTTCAATCGGCCGAATAAGTAAATTCAGAATTTTTATGCCAAGCACAATGAAAATCACCATCAGGAGAATAACAACTGCAACTGCTTTATACGTTTTTAACTGAATAGGCCGCAAAAGTGACTGCCGATTTATTTCTGACACCACAGTCCAGTTAACTGTCGAGACGACACGACTGACTGCATAAACAAGCTCACCGCTAATACCCTCTAAAGCGGCCTTATCTGTCTGCTCGTTCGCTGAAATAATTTTCCGAATCTCTGCCTTAGAGCTAATTAAATCACCTGTTTTATAGACGCCACCATCAACACGCGACAGCAGCCTTCCGTTACTGTTAACTAAGTAGGAAACCCCATCTCTGGCTGTTGCGAGTTTATTCCAGTTTTTTAAAAACTCATCGACATCAATCTCAGCTATGAGGTACCCCTGAATTAGTTTTTTATAGCTGAGCGGTATCGATACTCTGAATATATTGAGCCCTTCGTGCTCAACGACATCACTGATATATATTTCACTTATATTCGGCAATACAAACTCAGGTGAACGCACCGCCTCTTTCCATCGTAATCCCCAGTGCGCTGACAACCACTGATTGTCTATCAAATTTTCTGGGGCTCCCATTTTGATTATATTGCTTTTATCTCTGTCGATTGCTGATTCCACTTGACCTTGTGCCGATACGACTAACAACCCGTGTATAAACTTTTCCCTATTAATGATTATCTCAAGCAATTCATAAATAAATTTATTATCGTTTTTATCACTCAACTGCAGCGCGATTGCGTCACTTTTGTTTTTTAACAACTCGATCATGTGACTGGCATTTAAGCTTATTTGCTTTTCTAATTCCGCATTAACGCTGCTTTGTTTTTGTAATGATGACGCTAATGACAAGTCATATTCATTGACCAGAAACCACGGCATAATTATTAACGGCGGCAACAACACAACTATGACGACATAGGAATACCAGAGTTTTTTTATTGAATACTTCATTTGTAGTGTTATCTCATTGCTCTAGCGATGGCAACCGCTGAACCGTTTATTTAATAAGTACAGGCATTGAGCATGACTGCCTGTGCATATTAGGCTGTTAGATATTTTTCTAAGGAACGAAATAGCAATAAAATTTTGGCCGATTGTTATCAATAAGCTGACCTGCTCTTTACTAGCCGAGACAGCCCAACAAAGACTTTCATGCTAAGCTTTACCAGCTTACTAATTTCCGCTTTAAGATTAAGTAAATTTACACCAATAAATATACGCTATCGCTCCGCTTTGTCAGGACTCAAGTGTTAAAGTTTTGTATAATTATTGGCTTCTTAGCTAACCCGATCGGGTTATATTGTTGGTAGATACTCTCTGTGCACCAATCTCCAACGAAATCGGCACGTTACTATTGAAATGATACTTTGAAGTGCCTAGCTATTGCCTGTTTGGCCTTGAATCAGTCCGTAACGGCTCAAACAGATATTCCAGGCCATTCACTTTGATCTCCAGCACAATCGCCAGCATCTCACCCAGTTCGCCAGCAGGAAAGCCTTTACCTGCAAACCAAACAACGTATGGCTCAGGAAGATCGATCAATAGCCGGGACTTGTACTTGCCAAATGGCATTCTATAGCTTGCCAGCTTAAGCAGTTGTTGCTGATCTAACATATTCTTTTTCCAGTCCCAATCAGTTTAATAACTATCTGCTGTATATCGTACAGATCGAAGGACAAGCTCTCTAACCATGGCATGCAGACTTAATACAGCATACCATTACATATAAACATACTAATTATTGATTTGGTCAGTTTACTGGCAAATTTTCTTCAAAAAGCCAGTATTTACGTTACACTCATAACAATGATCTGACACTCTGTTCAGTAAAAAATATCAATAAAAAACAGCGGGTTTACTTTTGGGTAAAATATTACTATTAATCGCCTTTATTGCCTACTTACCCGGGCAAGTTAGCGCAACAGACACAAAAGTCACCGGCTTTGCCTCGATGGTGGCTGGCGCGATGACAGCCGGAGATCAGTTTCTGGCAGATTACCCCAACACCGGCGTTTACGATAAAGACCTCTCATTTTCCCCCGACACCACTATTGGCGTGCAGCTAAAAACCAGGCTGTTTGATGACTACCAGTTCGTAACTCAGTTATTAAGTCGTGGTGCCAATGATTTTGAAACAGATATTGACTGGGCTTATATAAACTACACTGTTAATTCTGAAATTTCACTGCAAATTGGTCGTAAGCGGCTGCCACTTTATTACTATTCTGACTTTTATGAACTTGGCTTTGCCTATTATTGGATCAGACCACCCAGTGATAACTACACTTGGCAGATCAGTAATTATAACGGCGCCAGTCTGTTCTATGAACCCGAAATCGGTAACTGGGACGCATTGTTTAATCTTTACCTCGGACGCGAAGATGATGACAACAATAAATTACTGACATTTTTAAACAACACGCCTTATCACGAAAGCTGGCGAAACATAATCGGCTTTGTTTCTGAGCTCTCTAATGATGCCTTTGAAACCCGGCTTACACTGATGTCCAGTCAGCTGCACAGGGAAGTCAATAATGTCGTTCAATCTGACGGCGTCGCCCAGATGTTTTATGGTATCTCAATCAATATGTATCTGGGTAATGCAGTTATTTTAAGCGAATTCAACCGCTATGAACGGGCCGCAGATAACGTTTTCGATTCAACTTATATGCTTTCGTTTGCATATCGTTTTGACAAGCTCACGCCACACATCACGTATTCTGAGTTTAAACAGCAATCACCCGGCGACGAGTACCATTTCACCTATAGTCTGGGGTTACGCAAAGACTTAAATCCGTCCACCGCTCTTAAAATTCAATTTGATAAAACCACTGATGACGCAACCACCGCCAATATAGTTGGCGATGGCGAACTGCTGTCAGTTGGCTTTGATATTGTATTTTGACACCACGATGAAATTACCGCGACCACATTCAGCAACATACCGGCTTAATCAGCTACTGATCATGGCGCTACTGCTATGCACTTTTTCAATCAGCAACAGTTTCGCCAACAATTCCGGTGGCGTTCTGGTAACGGCTAAAAGTTCAAGTATCAGCAAAGTTACACGTAAAGATATACGCAGAATATTCTTAGGGCTTCCGCCGCTGCAAAACACCAGCATCAACAAGCCTATCCTCAATTTAAGTGATGCTTTAACATACCGGCTTTTTTTAAAAAACATTATGTTTCTTACCGAAGGCGGTTATAAACGTAAACTGGTAAAGCGCGTTTTCAGGCAGGGAGCCGATTCGATTCTGACAATCCATAGTGTTACAGAGCTGTCAGCCTACCTGCTACAACACCCAAACACTATTAGCTTTATGTCTGCAGATGAAGCCCGTAAACACCCCAGTCTCGTCATCATTCAGGACTTATGGCAATGAAGCTATTTCGGACCTACAGCCTCTCAAGCTATATGATTTCAACCATTGTTTTCGTACACGCACTGCTGGCACCTATTCTTTTTAGCGTCATACTTAATGTCTACAGCCATTCTTCATCCGAACTGTTTATCACTCACGCCAATAATATTGCCGGTATTCTAGCGGACGATTTATCAAATAAACATTACAGCCGACAAAGAGACACCTTACTCAATATCCTCGACTCCGCCGTCCTCAGTGGCAACATCGTATTCATAGACATACAGGATGAACTTCAACATTCATTAAAGCCATCCGACCAGCTCGCCATATCCAGTCGCTATTTTATCGAGGACTACGCAATCGGTCAGAATGATGACGCTATATATTTCTTATCTGTTCCAGTTTCATTTAGCGGTGCCGCCGGTAAGAACTTTAAATTGCGGATTGGTTTTGATGAAGCACCACTAAACGAACAAATTACATCCATTAAAGAGCGGATGATTATCATTATTCTGATCTACATATTCTCTATGATCAGCTTTTTTACCCTGATCACACACTATATCCACAAACCTCTCAAACTACTCCGCCAAAAATCAAACACCATTGCCCAAGGCGACTTTGATTCTGCTTTAAAAGTGGCCAGTTCCATCAGCGATATAAAATACCTTTCTCAAGATCTCGAAAAAATGCGCATCACCCTGATACAAATGGCCAGCAACATGCAGGTTCAGGCAACGCATGATGAACTGACCGGGCTGCCAAACCGCTATCTCTATACCGACCGCATGCACCAGGCGGTGTCATTGTCACAGCGCACAAATCAATCGTTCGCACTGCTACTTTTAGATCTTGACCGCTTTAAAGAAATAAATGACACACTTGGACACGGGCTTGGCGACAAAGTACTGCAAGTTCTCGCCAAACGCATGCATGAGAGCATGAGAGAATCCGATACCATCGCCAGAATAGGTGGTGATGAATTCAGTGTCATTCTGATTAATGTTGATCAAGCTACAGCCAGCGCTATTGCCAAAAAAATGATCCGGCTTATCGAACCGATTATTGATGTAGATGGACACACACTTAATGCCACCGCCAGTATTGGTATCGCCATATATCCTGAACACGGACTTACGCCCGAGTTATTGCTACAGCACGCTGATATTGCCATGTATAACGCCAAGAATAACAACCTGTCGACGTCGATTTACCACGCCGATATGGACAGTGACAACTATGAAAAACTGATACTGGTTAATGACTTTAAAAACAGTATTGACCAGAACCATTTCAAATCGTTATTTCAACCAAAACTAAACCTGCAAACCGGCGAGGTTTGCGGATGCGAACTCCTACTGCGCTGGAACCACCCGACACTCGGCCTGATCTGCCCAGACAGATTTATACCCCTGGCTGAACAGGAAAACCTGATCGCTGACTTGACCTGCTGGGCTACCCATCAGTCTTTAAGACTGCTCCGTGACATCGTCTTGATGATACCTGATTTCAACCTATCCATTAACGTTTCTCCAATAAATTTACTGGACTCTACTCTGCTTTCATCTCTGCTTGATATTATTTCTGGTTGTGATTTTCCGATACAGAATCTGACAATTGAAATCACTGAAAATGTGATTATGAAGAACCCGGTTCGTTCTGCTGAAATTCTCAACAAGTTCAGCGAATCAGGAATCAAAATATCCATCGACGATTTTGGTACAGGCTACTCATCATTAGCGTATTTACAGAAGTTTCCGATTAGTGAGCTCAAGATTGACAAGACATTTATCACCGACCTGACAGTAGAATCTGCCAACTACCCGATTGTTAAAGCTTCCATCACGATGGCACACGATCTGGGTATCAGCGTGGTCGCAGAAGGGATTGAAACCATCGATGTGCATCATTTATTAAAAGAATTGAAGTGCGATAAAGTACAGGGGTTTTTCTACGGCCTACCTATGAGCTTTAATGAATTGCAGAACTGGCTGGAAGAACACGCTGAAATAAATCAGCTTATCGATTAGAAGCCGAACCGCTATTAACAGGCAAACTCAGGCTGACATTGGTTACAGACTGAAACACGATCGTGTCATCAGCTTCCGGATCATCAAGATCCGCCATACAAGTAAAAGCTACGGTGTAATCGCCAGCCGGAAGAAAGCCTATTTCATAGTCACCGTTCGAAGAGTCGATTAATGCGGTGGTGAAAGGACCCGTACTAGTCGACACATCGTACGGCGTTACTCCAGAACCAACATAGACATAAACCGCATTACCACTATCAGGGTTACTATCCGAGCAGTTTGCACCCAGAGTAAGCGCGGTATCTACACTACCTTGCAGAGTAACCGATTGATCATCTGCTATCAGCCGCAAAGCAGGCTTCAAAACATAACCACCACTGGCAGCGACAATCGACTTTCTTAAATCAAAATCAATGGTCATAGCCGTTGCTTTGTTTGCATCAAGCTCAAAATTACTAATAATTTTTAAACCCGACTGGCTGCCACTGGGAATCGACAACTCATATTCGCTGCCATCATTGAAAACAATATAACTATCACGCTCACCGCTGACCGATTTAATACTCAACCGTATCCAGTTATAACTGCCGCTGGGCACTTCCAAATCATTAAAAAAGGCTTCGCTAAGACTGCCTTGCAGGCTCAACAAATTAACACTCATGGGTGAAGCTAGAATATGACTAATGGCTGGACCATCAGCCGGTTTGATTTCTATTGCGGTAAATTGAACCGTTACTTCTGTCGCATTATCAATCGCCGCATCGGTCACACTCAGCGTCAGCTCTGCATTAGCAGCGCTACTTCGGCCGCCGGCAAAATTACTGCTGACTTCACCGCTGCAACTTGTTAGAAGAGCAGTGCTGATCATGGATACATAAAGAAGAGAATATTTCATATCGTAAAAAACATATCTACTCAAAGTTAATCAACTCGTTCTGATAGCCATCCTTTAAATTTTATTTCAGGACCAGCTCTGGCGACCACGATTAACGCTCTTAAAAAAATAAGCAAATACTGATATGCTTATTTACAAACTTGTAACAGACCTTGAAGAGAGAATAATAAAATAATCGGACTTTTGCGAATAAATTCTGAGTTTTTCTACCTGAACGGTAGCTAAATTCACGTTTAACAGCATTTGGGGATGAAGTACAGACAATCAGCGCATAACAATACATTTTGCGAGATCAAATCGACACCAAATCATCCTATCTGTAGCTAAATGTATTTAAATAACTTAAAACACAGTATATCCTCGAAAATGAGGATGCTGATATTTTTTATGGTAACGCCCGCTTATAGATCATCTTAAACTCAGTTAAGCCAATACAACATGACCAAAACTGACATCAATGTTAACGGAAAGACAGCATTAAATACCCAAGCTTTTTCATAATAGCTTTTTAATAAGTTACCCAGATGAACAATCTGTTCATCTTTAAACCGTAAATGCTTATTCAGAAAAATAAACTGCGTGATACTTGCCGTACTGACAAATGGATAATGCCTGATATTTAATTTGACGATTTCACTGGCATCTTCTTTTTTGAGTTTGAATACAAAGAAAGAATGTGTCACGGCCCTGAACAACAGCAGTGCCGCTGAATATGACAGAGCAATATAGATAATTATGTCCATGGATACGTCCTTATAGTTAGCCCATTCCGCTATCAACTTAGTCAAAATTTTGTTTCTCGCAGCAGCCAAAAGCAAAAAATAGTAAGTTAATATCCAGATCTATATTATAATTACTCGAAAAAATAGTCCATAACCGCTATTACTTTTAACCTAAAATTTAACTTATTAAGTTAGCCATATGCTTTCAGTATTAATCATCGATGACGATAAAATATCTCACTCATTTATCAAAAGAGCACTCAAAGACAACTATAAACTAAGTCATACCTATAGCGGCGAAGAGGGACTTGAAAAGGCAGCCGTTCTTACACCGGAAATCATACTTCTGGATATCGAAATGCCTGGTATGAATGGCTATGAAGTCTGTGAAATACTAAAGGCCTCCGACAGTACAAAACACACACCTATTATCTTCTTATCTTCCCTCAGCAGCCTGACGTCTCGTATGCAAGGCTTTGAGGCTGGTGCTGATGATTACATCGTTAAACCTTTTCAACCTGAAGACCTTAATGCCAAACTACAGGTGGTAGGTCGCTATCGCAGAACTGAAATCTCACTGACTCATCAGGTGGTAGAAGCCCAAAAAACAGCCTATTCCGCTATCGCAGGCAACAGTGATTTAGGCCAGGCCATGAGCTTTATCGAACAATGTCACTGGGTTACTAATTATAACCAGCTAGCCGAAGCATTCTTCCGGATCAGTTCGTACCTTAATCTGACCTGCACACTTGTTATCACAAACGATAACGAAGAACACTTCTTTTCCAGCACGAATCATGCTGTGCCTCCATTAGAGTCCGAACTTATCTCAACTTTACGACATGAAGGTCGTTTTTTCGATTTTGGTTGTCGTACACAGATTAATTACCAGAATATCTCCTTACTCATTAAAAACATGCCACTAGACGACATGGAGCGCTACGGCCGTATAAAAGACATCTTTCCCGCTATGCTCAGTACTGCAGATTCAAAAATCAACCAGTTAGAGACTCTCAAAACCATTAATAATCATTCTGACCAACTTAGCCAATCATTTAAAACAGTGACCACAGCTCTAAATAAAATTAAAACGTCGATAGAAGAAAGTCAAAGGACTGGTATCAATATCTTACGAGACATGCTCAACGAACTGGATAATGAACTACCCAGGATGGGACTGGAGGATGATCAGGAGCAGTACCTTATCAACACCATTGATACTGCCATCACTGAATCAGAACAGGCCACCGCCGTTAGCAAGCAGCTGTCGGATTATTTCAGCCTGATTTTAAAGGATCTTGAGCAACAGCTTGATAAGCAGCAGCAACTACAGACCAGTTTAACGGATCTGATCAGTGAAGACAGTGACAGCGATAACAACGGTTATTCTATGGATATTGAGCTGTTTTAACTCCTGCTATCACAGGCTTCACAAAGATCTGCTATGTTAACCATGCTGAGCAGTTTTAGCCGCTCAACATCTGCCCCATTAAAGCGCATTAAATTTTATCACCTTCGGTTTTGCACTTTTATACTGCGGCATCATCATACCCGCTCTGGCATTAATAAACGTCGGATCGGTAACCACATAGGTAGTGCCTTTATATCGAACTGAGTCGCCTTTAATATCGGTGCTAAAATGCACGGCAGCAGCGATATGTCCTGGCAAATCAAGCCCAACCACTTCCAGTCCGGTTAAACTGCGTACCAGCCATGCAAATATAACCGAACGGTCTTCGCAGTCTGAGTACGGGTAATACATTGTTTCTTCAGGAAAAAGGTAATTTTCCTCACCAAACTGTCCCTGATCTGTTTTGTATTTAAATGCATTTTGTACAAATAACAGCAGAATATTCACCGCTTCTTCTTCGGTTTTTCCTTTAATAATATTTCGTAACTGTGTTAATAAGGGATTACCTACACTGGCGTTAACACGCGAGCTAAAATACTGATCTATATCCATTTGCGGATAGGTTTGCAGGTAATTGATTGTATTCTTATCATAGCCCACATCGATATTGTAACTCTTACGATTATAGATAAAGCTAACTTTTCGGCTTTGCTGATTTGCCCCAGTATTTAGATTCTGACTCATCGACATATCAAGCACTTTATCTGCTCTTGGGTATTCCCCATTATAGGTAAAGACCTTACCCGGCTTGGCTTTATTACCATCCATACCCAGTGCGTAATAGCGTTTACCGCCAAAAGTGAAGTATGTCTGAGAATACAATCTCTGTTGTGTTGGCAGCAGCAAAAAGACTTTATAATTATCGAATGCCAGCCTTGCCTGATAGTTCGCTTTAATCAGCATAAACCAGGTAAAAAGTGCTTCTTCATTTTTAGAGTTATTGTATATGGTCTTTGCCAGTTCATTGATCAGTAACGCATAGCTCCAGTCACTTAACTGTAATGGCTGGCGCTGTTTATTTATCTGCTCCAATAAGCCATCATAATCTGATTTACTCAGAGCTGACCAAAATTGGCTAATAGCCTGCTCGTTGATACGACCACTGAGTCGGCTTTTCATTTTTGGGTCGTAGTAAAAAGCCAGTGACTGTCCGAAAAAGTTGAAGCTGGCCACTTCCCCTTTGGGCACACTGACCACTACCGGTTTTACTATAGGCTTTTGCACAACTTCCGGTGGTTTTTTAACAGCCACGAGTTTTGGCTTAACCACAGGCACCGGCCTAGCTTGCGGCCGTGTGGCGTCCGGTACAGTTCGTGGTTGTGTTTTTATTACAGGTTTGGCAACCGGTATTCTGGCCGGCTTGGGTGCCGGATCACGTTTAACCCCGGACAATATTTTCATCTCTTTCCACTGAGACTGTAGGAAACTGGTAAATTCTTTATCGCGTAAGTCTTTATATTCCTGAAATTCGTTTTGCTGCTGCTGCATCCATTGCTTAAAATCGTTTTCAGCTACTGAATTAGCCTGTGGCATTACAGTACATAAAATAATGAAAGCGGTTGCATACCTGAAGCTGATAGCACGCATATTATCACCTGAGAATGACTACTTTAAGACGATCAATGACTTGATTGGTTCTGGGTTATTCTTAAAGCATGAAAATAATACAAAAAAAAGCCGGCTTAGCCGGCTTTTTCATTTAGCTAATTACTTAGCTTCCATTTTAGCTATTTCAGCTGCTAGTTCATCCTGGCTCTTCGCCCCTTTAAACTGCTGCCATAAAGCACGTTCATTGTTCATGCTTGTTTTAACTGCATTTTCGGCAGCTGTCTTAACAGACGCAGAATCCATACCTAACAGTACATATAATGTACCTTTAGGGCTGATACGTGATTTGAAGATACGAGTGCCAACCAGTGTCTGTGAAGTAATCTGTTTAGTTACAGATGTATTCACTTTATCAACAGTTTCTGCATCAGCAGCTCCGGTTGTTTCAACGTATTGTTTAATCATATTTCGTACTTCAACTTTCATATTCTGTGCCAGTTGAACACGAGCATCTGTCGCAGCCATCTGCTTCATAAACGAATTACCGGCACCCGATTTCTGTGCAGAACCCACCGCCGAAACAGTAACACCAGCAACTGGTTCATCACAAACCCAGCCTGGAGCTCTGGTATCAGTTGCATCTGGGAACACGCAGTCTGGCACATCATCGACTTTCTTGCCCCCACAGGCAGCCAATAAAGAGACCATAGCAACGCTAGTAAGTAATTTTAAACCCATATTCATGATTTTTTCTCCGTTAATAAACTTTTAATACCTCATTCGCTGAGGCTTATTTTCAAAATTCTTGCTGGTTTACTTAATGTCTGAAAAATAATCCGATTTCAAAATGTAAACACTAGCCTAAACATAGACGAGAGTCGGTAAATTCGCAATATCTATCATGCTTATTATAATAGCCCCGGCAGCTCCAAAATATATTGAAGTCGTTCACAATTCATCCAAAACAATATGCTAACCTTATTATACCGTTAAAATTGCTATACTTTGCTCGCGAACAACAGGATCGACTATGATAAAACTCTTTTTAAATATTCTACTTTTAGCTACCGTCAGTCTGGTTTCAGGCATTAGTAGCGCTGAATCATTCAGTGATTACCTTAAATCACAACAGGATACTACCAGTAGTCAATTTCGACAGTACAGTACGGCTGAAAAGGACGAATTTGAAACCTACAAACAGCAACTGCTTACTGCTTTTGATGAGTATAAAAAATCTGTTGCTACTGTCTGGGGAAACAAACACAATGACATACCCACTAATACGAGGGATGTCAGTTATCAAGATAATATGAACCAACGTAGCATCATCGACTATGAAACCGGGCAAATAAAGGTTGAACTGGCACTGTCACCTGATGCCGCAAAAAATACCGCTTTAGTACAAAAGCAGATGCAAAAAGCTATCAACTCTGCCCTCAACCGCGGCAGTGACACCCGTTCCATCATTGAGATCGCTAAAAATCCATCTAAATCAAAACCCGTTGGCCCTGCGCTGCTGGCAAATCTGGTTAAAACTGGCGGCGACAAGGCTCTCTCAAACAGCAAAAGAACACAGTTTATTACGCAACAAAGTAAAAAAATCCAAAAAACCAGTACCCGTGGTACCGATAAACAGCCACGCGTCATTGTTAGCACCAGTTTTCCTATGATTTCTAATCATATGAGAGTAAGAGCAGAAAAATACCTGAAGCCGGTAAAAAAATACTCCGCGAAAATGAAATTACCAACAGAAATTGTTTTTGCAATCATGGAAACTGAAAGCGCTTTTAACCCGAATGCACGCTCTGGTGTTCCCGCATTTGGGCTGATGCAGCTTGTTCCAACCAGTGGCGCCCGAGATGCCTATCGCCTGCTTTTTGATAAAGACAAAGTTGTCACTGATCGGTATTTGTACAACCCGGATAACAACATCAAGCTCGGTACGGCCTTTATTCACAAACTATACTATTCTTATCTATCCGGTATAAAAAGCGCCGAAGCACGCACCTGGGCGACAATTGCAGCTTATAATACCGGTGCCGGTAATGTTTTTAACACCTTTGCCGGTAAGTACCGTAAATCCAAATTTGGTAACCGTAGTAACTGGAAAAATCAGGCTTTGTCTTCTATAAATAACAAAACGCCGGAACAAGTTTATCAATACTTAAAACGTAACCTGCCACATAAAGAAACTCAGCACTACATTCAGAATATTAGAAAAAGAATTCCAAAATATAAATCACTTTGAGGTTTGTCGTAAATGAAGAAAATTTTTATCAGCTTTTTATGCTTATTTGCTATTTCGTGCCAGTTAGGCAATTCAAAATCCGGTGCTCGCCCCGGCTGGATTGAAAACCCCAAAGATGGTGCTGTAGGCTCCTGTACCACCCATGTTATGGGGCGGCATGAGCAAGAAGAGCTGGCAATATCAAGAGCGCGTGCCAGGCTGGCAGGACGTTATGGCGTGACTGTTGATCAGGTTAAGAATATCACTGAAGTTGTCAGTAATGAAAGCTATAGCGTTTCAGCAGACACAGTAACTAAACAGGTTATTTCGAATAAAGAAGTCAAGGCTCATGTCCGTGAAGTATGGCATGACCGGAAAAAGGATGTGGTCTGGGTATGGGTCTATCCCGTTAAGTAAGTACATTGTCGCTATCTGTAGAAAACAAAGTGCTTTTGTTTTCTACAGATAACCTTAGTCGCTTCTGCAACCCGCAATTACACAACGATTTCTGCCAGACTCTTTAGCCTGATATAACGCCTTATCGGCACGATCAAAAACATTCGATAATTCATCGCCGGTTCTGAAACCACTGATGCCACATGAAATGGTAATATCCACCGATTCATTACTGTAATGAAAAGCACAGTCCGCTACTGCCTGTCGAAGCTCATTTGCCAGCCTCAGAGTCTCCTCTTCAATCGTACCTGGCAGCAACATCACAAACTCTTCACCGCCATAGCGCGCCAAAAAGTCAGTTTCTCGGATACGCTTGTTCAGAATCTGTGCAATCGCTTTCAAAACCTTATCACCTGCTTTATGGCCATAGGTGTCATTCACCCGTTTGAACTTATCGACATCCCAGATAGCCAGTGATAAAGGGGTATCAAATCGTTTCCAGCGGGCAATATCTTCAATCACTCGTTTCTCATAAAACAGGCGGTTTGGTATACCCGTGAGTACATCAAACATCGCCTCTTTATTTTTTTCTGCGAGGCTTATTTTCAATTCCGCTGTTTCTTTTTCCAGCAGATTAATTCTCTTTTGCATATATGACATATTTTCTTTAGCCGATTCAGAGCGCTGCTTTTCCAATGTGCTGTGCTGCTCCATGAATCCACTGATCGCATCCAGCCGGTGATTAACCACTGTACGCAGATCTACTAAAGTCGCAGCTGATTCCAGACTCTGCCTCATTACAACGACTTCTTGCGTCACCGCATGATTTAATGCACTGCCCTTTTCGTCACTTTTTTCAATACGACGGCCTTCTGTTTCTAAATATCGCACCATTTCCTGCAAACGGTTGGTAATCTGAAACAAAAAGTCTTCGTATTCTCCTTCTTGCTGATACTGCTGGAAGCGTACTTCATTAATAAAGTGAACGATTTTTTTAAGGCCTAACCGCCAGTCTTCATCATTACCGCCTTCCAGATAATGTTTTAACTCTTCAACCTTGCTCATAAGAGAGACTGGCACAACCAGCTGTTCTAGTAACTGAATGAAAATCTCACGCATTCTTGGGTGACTGTCCGCAGCACCATCCGTCGGTGACGCCAGATAATCCAGTGGCTGATCTGAACTTAAGTCCAAAAGTTTGGATATTGCCTGAGCCAGCAGTTCAGGCTCACTGTCCAGATTAGTTTCAGATAATTCTATGCTTTGTAATCTTTCATGCTCAGGCTGGATACTTTTAAGTCTGTGTACAAACTGATTTAGCGACGCTTGTTTAATTGAGTTTGTATCCTGATCGCTTGTTAATGGTGCGTCTTGATGTGTCGCAGAGTATGTTGCGACTTCCTGCTGCCATTGTTGTGCCAGAGCCATAAACTGATTTAGCAGGCTTTCAAACAGCTCCTCACTATCGCAACCGCTGATTGACTGAACCAGTGATTTACTGCTGTTTTGCAGACTCGAAGGCCACGGCATCTCAGCGATTGCGTCAGCCATTGCAACCAATATCTCTGACTCAGCCGATGATTTTTTATTCGCAAACAAAGAACTGATAAAGCCTGTAGCTGGCTCCGAGCTATGCGCTGAAGCCTCTTTGAAAAGCTGCTGAAACTCGTTTATGTAATTTTTGATTTCGGCCGGATTTTTTTTCAGTCCGCTAATCAGTTTGTCTTTCTTTTTTTGCAGGTTTTTAGGCAGACTGACCGCCTGAAGAATAGTCAGTAAGTCATCCAGAGCAACTGACTCTGATTTTCTTCCTTTGGCGTTTTTATTGATGTCAGCTACAAGTTTGAATAACTCGGTTAGTACCGAATCAACCCGGTAATAGCTGAACTTTTCTTTAAGAACCACTCGCAGGGCTTGCAAATGGTTATCGATTAACGGGTTTTTACCCTCGGCAATTAGGCTAAGCTTATTCAGAGCAGAGCTGAGCAGTGTTTCTGTTTTTACCCACTCTGTTTCCTGAATGGAAAATTTATCACGTAATGTATAGTACTTGCTTTTCCAGTCTGTGACTTCAGGTGTATTTGAATTCGCCATTTATCTTGCTCAGCATCGTTATTTTTTGGACTCTTTAGCAACAAGAAAGTTAACCACATCTATCATCTGCTGATAACCACCAGCCATTCGACCGCTGGTGATATATTTACCATTAACGGCCAGTTGTGGCACACCTTTAACCTGATAGTCCTGCATCATTTTTCGGGCTTTATTCAGTTTGCTGCTGACGGCAAACGATTTCAGATTTTTCTGAAATTTTTCACGATCAACACCCTGCTTAACCAGAAAATCTGTAATTGATTTCTCGTCAAATAAACGCATCTTTTTCATATGTATAGCCTCAAATAACTTTTCATGAAGCTGTTTTTGCATACCCATTAATTCTAGCGCATAAAACACTTTAGTGTGAATTTCCCAGCTCTTATTAAGTGGCGCAGGGATCTGAATAAAATCAACATTTGACGGTTTATCTGCCAGCCAGCGATTAAGCGTCGGCTCGAAATGAAAACAGTGCGGACAGCCATACCAAAAAAACTCGATGACTTCGATCCGGTCTGCACTGGTTGTTGGCTGCTGGTTAATGCTCGCATATTCAAAGCCGGCTGAATATTTGTTTCCGGCCGCTGCGGCGTTAACCACAAATATGAATAACACAAACGCAAAATATTTTCTCATGCTACTGACTCCGTCATCTTTAATAACTATTTTTAGCCCTGAGATTCAGGGCTATATTCTTTGATTAAACCTTATAACTCACCGTATGAGTGCAGACCAGACAAGAACATATTCACGCCCAGAAATGCGAACAGAGTCACGAACAATCCGATCAATGACCACCATGCCATCGGTGCTCCACGCCATCCCTTGGTTAGCCGCATATGTAGCCAGGCAGCATAATTTAGCCAGACGATCAGAGCCCAGGTTTCTTTCGGATCCCAGCTCCAATAACCGCCCCAGGCTTCTGCTGCCCACATCGCACCCAATATTGTAGCTATGGTAAAGAAAGCAAAGCCCAGTGCGATGGCTTTGTACATAATATCATCGATTACCTGTAACTGCGGCAAACGGGCAATCACTTTGTTCTGTGAAAATTTATCCTTAAGCAGATAAGCTATGGCCAGCATAGCGCTCATAGCAAAAGCACCGTAACCAACAAAATTTGCCGGTACATGAATTTTCATCCAGTAGCTTTGTAACGCTGGAACCAGTGGCTTAATATCGGCGGCTCCACGGCTCTCATACCAAAAGATAAAGCCCACTGCTGCAGAAATGACCAGTAAAACAAAACCACCCATATTTTTATTTTTATAACGTTCTTCATAATACAGGTACATCAGTCCGGTAATAATACAGAACATGATAAAGACTTCATACAGGTTACTGACCGGGATATGACCGTATTCCGGATTAAACAAATAGCTTTCACGCCAGCGCACCATTAAGCCAACAAAACCAAAACCACTGGCAATCCAGGTCAGCGCAGACGCTGTTTTCAATGCAAATTCAGAGTTCGCGATCAGACCTATAAAATAGGCTGCCGTCGCGATAAAAAACAAAGCTCCCATCCAGGCAAATGCCGACTGGCTGGCGAGTAAGAATTTAAGAAAGAAATTTTGTTCCCCAGCGGCCAGACTATCACCGTATAACCACAAAGAAAACACACTGAATACACCGACACTAATGGCAAAGCTGACGCTGCTTTTCCAATACCAGCCGACAAATGCCACTAATGCAGCGACACCGATTAATATGCCGACCTCGTAACCATCCATTAGTGCTGAATATAAAGCCAGAGCAAAGAACAGCGTCACTGTCAGCAGGGCAAACCATGCCCAGTCTCTAACGCCGATCTGCGTCAGCAGACCCGGTTTTTTTAAATCGTCGAACATCTGGTTTTCAGTAACCGACATTATTCACCTCTTTTTCTGTTGAGTGCTGCTTCAAAATCATCAACAGCTTTATCAAATTGTTTTTCAAAGTCCTGGGTATGACGGTGACTGACACCGGCCAGCAGGATTCGGGTTTGTGCATTTTGCTGATCCACCCAGAGCCAGTAACGGGTTGGGTTTATATAGAACAAAAAGAACACACCGATCATTAATAACACGCAACCAAAGTAGACAATATTCTGACCAGGTGACTTGGTTATCTGGATACCGGCAGCCTGTATATGCTGATAAGATTTCATTTCAACATAAATTGGCGAGCCGTAATAAGGCAGGGTATTCAATGCCTGCAGCGCTAAATCAAACCACTGCCAGTCCCCTTCTGTTATGGTTTTATGACCTTTCTCAGACAGCATAGTTTCATAAACCGTTGCCGCTACACTTTGCAATAACTTGAGATAGGTTTCAATCACTTCCTTTTGCTTGTCCTCTGGCACACGACCTTTAACATCATTCACCACGGCCTCGTAGCCGCCTGATACAAACAGTGCCACCAGATTCAGCATCGAGCCGCTGATATCGGCGGCCAGCTTTTGATCCTTGATTAAGGCTTTGCCCATGGTCCTGCTAACGGTCAATATGGCCGCAGTTTCAACCGTCTTTTCATCGGACAATCTTTCCAGAAGTTGCATAAACTGAGCCACTCCGCCTTCCGCGACCGGTAAATGCAAATACTGGAATGGCTGAGTCGGATCAGATCGAACACCACTAAGATAACTGCTAATCCCTTCTGATGTCACCGGCAGCATATAGTTAACAAACTCTTTCGCCACACCTGATGCATCCCTTAATTTAAAGCTGATGCTGGGCCCGATATTTGTTTGTTTGGTTGAGCCATCGTCCTGCATAACCCCATTGATATTAAATAGCCGGAAATCGGTCATTTCTGCACTCAGGGTTTCGCCAGCCGTGCTCAGATTAAAACTATCAAAGATCTCGGTTTTCTTATTGATCACACTGCCGGGCTTATCAGACAGCGACCACAAGGCCAGGTCTAGTTTCGTGCCGCCATCGGCAAAGCTTGCCTGATATAACGCAAAGCCCCGGTAAACCAACGGATGATTGACGGCAATCGTTGCTTCAAGCGGTTTCTGTAACTGATCATCATGAATAATCAGATCACTTTCGAATGATTTAGGTGCACCTGTTGAATAATGCTCTACCCTAAAGTCCTTAAGTTCAATCGCAAACGGCAGCTCCTGAACCACATAGCCATCACGCACATTGAGGAAAACAATATTTGCCTTGCCGCCTTCTGGTATCTGTACATTACCCCTGAAAGAAGCATTACCCGGCGCGATACGACTGATATCTGGCACTTCAGATGCGGAAATATTGCGAGTCTCTGGTTTCAGATTACCAGACCACTCCGCTATCATCATCGGTATCTTGCTATCGAACAGCGCCCCGATACAGATAATAATGACGCCAGCATGGGTCAGTATGTATCCCCAGCGATTTATACCGCCTTTCTTTGCCGCTATTAAGCGGTGCTGTTGCGCCACAGTTGAGCGTGACTTTAAACCCAGATAATTAAAAAACGCCGCACCCATCGACATTACTTCGTCTGCCGGTTTATCAACTTGCCACTGCTTCTGATGTTTAAAGCTTTGCAATGATTTTAACTGCACATTAGTGCGAAAACGCCGAGCTTCACGCAAGAACACAGGGGCATTTCGATACACGCAAACCGATGTCGATAAAATCAGAAAACCCAGGATTGATAAAAACCAGATCGCTGCATAAACATCATACAGCGCTATTTTTTCAAAGACTTCAAACCAGAACAGTCCAAATTTCAGCCTATAGTCATTATAACTCTGATTCTGCTGCAGGATGGTGCCGATAACCGACGCTACCGCCAGCGCCGACAACAGAGTAATCGCCAGCTCCATTGATCCTAAAAACTCAATAAAGCGTTTTGCCTTTGATTTTTGTGGATTTTTTACAACTTCAGCCACGCTGGCAACCCTGTATCAACTAGTAAAGAGGCCGCATTATGCCATACACTGTTGTACTTTATATCCCTATCGTTTGAATAAAAACCATAAAATCAAGGCAAAAAAAAGGGTGACTGTCGTCACCCTTTTTTATTCAGTTACTGCTGTTTATTTCAAACCAGCGATAAACTGAGAAACGGCTTCTATCTCGTCATTGGTCATACGAGCCGCTACATTACGCATCATCTTACCGGCATCATTCTTCCGCTTGCTATCACGGAAATCACGTAATTGCTTGGCAGTGTATTTAGCATGCTGGCCTTTTAAAGACGGGAACTTAGCACCCGGGTTACCGGCACCGCTCGGAGAGTGACAACCCATACAGGCTGGAACACCCGATGACAAATTGCCACCTTGGTATATCGCTTTACCCAGCTCAACCTGCTTCTCGTCAGCCATACCCGGCTTACCTGTCTGCACAGCGTAGAACGCAGCCAAATCATGCATATCTTTTTCACTCAGTGCAGCAACCATACCTAGCATGGTTGGGTCACTACGATGAGTCGCTGTTTTAAAATCGGCTAATTGCTTAGCAAGATAGCCCGCGTGCTGGCCAGCTAACTTAGGAAACGCGTCGGCTGGCGCATTACCATCGGCACCGTGACAACCCATACACATAGCCGCTTTGTTTTTACCAGCAGCAGCATCACCAGCGGCCATAACAGCAGCGTTAGAACCTAAAAGAGCACAAAGTGCAGCAATTAATAATTTAGTTTTCATTCGATCTCTCCCAGAGGATGGAATTTCACCTTACTTTCTGTAAGGCGCAGAAAAATTTGTGCGGCGAGTTTACACCACCACAGCGCTGGCATCAAAGGTATTTGGTCTTAAATTAGTATATATTGAATAAGTAATTGATCTTAGCTAAGTCTTTTAAAGCCCGCTATAATCAGGCGATGAATACATACTACAAACGTCTGCGCTTTCTGATCAGCGCTGCCGCTAAAAAACAGTTCCCCGATACAGAGACCCTTGAAATCGCTTTTGCAGGCCGTTCAAATGCCGGAAAATCGAGTGCTATCAATGCATTAGCCGATAATAAAAATATCGCACGCACCAGTAAAACCCCTGGCCGTACACAACTGATTAACTTTTTTTCTCTCGATGAAAGCCGTCTGCTGGTCGATTTGCCCGGCTATGGTTTTGCCAAAGTGCCACCCAGAGTCAAAAAACAATGGCTTGACCTGATGGAGAGCTATCTGGCCGATCGTCCCAATATTGTGGGTCTGGTCATTATTATGGATATTCGTCATCCCCTGAAGGAATTTGACTGGAAAATGCTCGAATGGTGCGCGCACTTTAATATCCCCGCCCATGTTCTGCTGACAAAAGCCGATAAACTTAAAAAAGGCCCGGCCAAGGCCACCCTGTTGCAGGTTCAAAAATACATTAAAGAGGAAGGTCTGCAGGCCACTGTACAGATGTTTTCTGCACTCAAAAAACTCGGTATCAGTGAACTTCATCAACAACTTGATCAGTGGCTGGGGCTACCACTGCCTGAGCAGGCTAAAACCCCAGCCCCGGATACTCAGCTATCATAATACAGTTTCTGCCATGCTGTTTACCTTTGTACAGACACTTGTCTGCCTCAGCAATGACTTTTGCAATCTTCTGAGAGCCATCAAAAATTGCCATGCCGAACGTCATGGTGATGCTAAACCGATGGCTTTCTTAACTAAAGTCAGACGAAGCAATCTCTTTACGCAGTAATTCGATGACCTTAGATTTATCGCTACGCTGTAGCCTGATCTGTTCCAGCTCCAGTAATTCATACATTTTTCTGCGGTTATATAATCCGCTTAGCATATCAATACTCGCCAGCTGTTCCATTTCCCTCTCGGCGCGCATCGATGAGGTCCTTAGACCATCGCCTAACAAAGCTATTGCTAAAAAATTTACCCCAATGTTCATAATTTGCAAAGCTTTGATCAGCTCCAAATTATGTTGCAGTAACTCGGTTTCACCACTGCTATAAATTAACAGCCAAAGATCGACACCGAGTACCACAGCCGACTCAAACACGATGATTAATAAACTTTGTTTGTGATTGATAAAAATAAATAAGATGAACGGCAAGAAGTAATAATGAAAGCCGCTCTCCCAGCCTAGAAAATAGCTCGCTATAGTGACATGCAAAACCACTTCAACTGACAGGGCAAACATAGCCTCGATTTGACGGCCATTACGATTTAGGACAAGGCCAGAAGCCAGATAATGACACTAAAGATATTAAAATAAGCCAGAAAATCGACGTCAATCATAAAAAATAACGGAATAAAGCTAAGATGAGTCAGGATTCCTAGATAAGAAATAAAATTGATGACGACAAAAAGCCTGTAATTCTCTTTTACCACATGATCCGAAGACAGGTTAGATGCTTTCAATAAACCGTAATTAATCCATTAACTGTTATAAATATATACCAGATAACGCCTAATTCATTAAAAACGTTAAATAATTTTAACATTCCATTGAAAATAGTATTGTTTTTTTTATAGCCCTGCAGTAATGTTAGCTCCAGCTCAGGGAGCAAATTAGAACAGGGGCTACTCTAAACTGGTCAGATAAACCAGAGAATTCCCCCTGATCCTGCCTTCTCCTCTTAGGGGAGAGGGTTATCTTTTTTCGATATCCTTCCTACTCTCAGTGGGCATTCCAATACCACACAATACCTCTTCTGCACAGCTTATAGCGCAGCCTTTTAGCAGCTGCGAACTTTCTCGACTTAATGGCTTGCAGGGATAACAAAAAGAATTTGAAACTTAAAAAAAAGCCCCGGCCTTTGGGGTTGGCCGGGGTTAATGGTGGGCCGGTTTGGGGTAACCAGACCCAATGTGTCCGCTCAGGGAGGAGAACGGACCGCGCCGGGCTACAGCGCTGCTACATTACTTAAAAATCACTTACTGAACAGATTAAAGACTATGACAGAATGAAGTCAAAAGAGTTCCGATAAATGGTCTCAATCGTTACACTTCTGTAACGATTGAGACCATTTAGGCCATTTTTATATAAAAAACAGCACTAATTCCCTGTTTTGTCTCAGGCTAATTAATGCGCTTCATCCCAGTTATTTCCACTATCCACTGAGACAATTAACGGCACCGCTAATTCAGCCGCTGCTTGCATTTGCTGTGTGACCATTGCCGAAAATTCTGCTAACTGATCGGTCGCTACCTCAAACACCAGTTCATCGTGTACCTGCATCACCATCAAGGCATCAAAGCTACTATTTTGCATTTCTTTATCAACAGCAATCATTGCGCGTTTGATAATGTCTGCCGCGCTGCCCTGCATCGGTGCATTGATCGCGGTGCGTTCAGCATACTGACGCCGCATTCCATTACGTGAATTGATTTCTGGCAGATACAGGCGACGGCCATATACTGTTTCTACATAGCCATCGTCATGTGCTTGGGCCCGGGTTTGGTCCATATAGGCTTTGACACCGGGATAACGCTCAAAATACACATCGATATAGTCCTGCGCATCAAAGCGGCTGATATTGAGTTGCTTGGCAAGACCAAAAGCGGACATGCCATAAATCAAACCAAAGTTGATGGCTTTAGCGGCCCGCCGCTGTTCATTACCCACCTTATCCAGTGCCAACCCAAACACTTCAGCTGCGGTCGCACTGTGCACATCCAGATCATTTTTAAACGCCGTTAACAGGCCCTGATCGGCTGATAGATGAGCCATAATTCGAAGCTCAATCTGCGAGTAGTCCGCAGCCATCATGATGCGCCCTGTTTCAGGTATAAAAGCCTGACGAATTCTTCTGCCTTCGGCACTACGAATCGGGATATTCTGAAGATTTGGATCGGTTGATGAGAGCCGACCGGTCGCAGCGACGGCCTGATGATATGACGTGTGCACCCTGCCGGTAACCGGATCAACCATCTTTGGCAGTTTATCGGTATAAGTCGATTTCAGTTTTGACAACGAACGACTTTCCAATAGCAGCTTTGGCAATTCGTATTCTTCGGCCAGCTCCTGCAATACATCCTCAGCGGTGGACGGCTGGCCTTTAGGAGTTTTACGAATCACCGGGATATCCATTTTCTCAAACAAGATATGCTGAATCTGTTTCGGTGATGCCAGATTAAATTCCTCACCCGCCAGCTCATAGGCTTTGGCTTCAATCGCTTTAATACTGACTTCCAGTTCGGCACTCTGCTGTTGCAACATATCCACATCGACTTTGACACCGATGTGCTCTATTTTCTGCAGTACATCCAGCAGCGGTAATTCAATCTCTCGATACACGGTTTGCAGGCTTTCCTGCTCAGCGAGTTTTGCCGCTAGGCTCTGGTGCAGCCGAAAGGTAATATCCGCGTCTTCAGCCGCATAGGGACCGGCTTGTTCCAGTGTCACTTTATCAAAACTGATTTGTTTGGCACCCTTACCCGCTACATCTTCAAAATGGATGGTGTTCACACCAAGGTATTTCAGTGCCAGCGTGTCCATATCATGCCGGCTGGTTGAATCCAACACATAAGATTCCAGCATGCTGTCATCGCTGATGCCTTGCAGCACGATGCCGTGGTTCATCAGTACGTGTTTGTCGTACTTCAGGTTCTGCCCGATCTTGCCTTTGTTCGGGTCTTCCAGCAGCGGTTTTAATGCGCCCAGTACCTGCGCTTCGCTAAGCTGTTCAGGAGCACCCTCATAACTATGGGCAAATGGCACATAGGCAGCTTTAAAGGCTTCAACAGCAAATGACACACCAACCACCTTGGCCTGCATATAATTAAGACTGGTGGTTTCGGTGTCGAACACAAAACTATCGGCGGCTGATAATTGTTTTAGCCAGTTCTCAAACTGAGCCAGTTCCAGCACAGTCTCGTACTCCAGCTCGGCACTTAGCTCGTTTTTTTGCGGTTTATCGGTGCTTTGACTGTCATCACTGGCTTCGTTTAACTGCCGCAACCAGCTGTTAAATTCCAGCTCGCTATAGAGCTCTTTTAATCGCTCTTTATCAGCAGCCTGTAAGTTCAAGTCCTGCAATCCGGCCTCCAGTTGCAGCTCACAATCAATCGTTGCCAACTGATATGACAACGGCAAATGGTCAAGGCTGTGCCGAAGATTATCGCCAATTTTGCCTTTAAATTTATCGGCATTGTCGATAATCTGCTGTAACGAACCGTACTCTTTTAACCATTTGGCAGCTGTTTTCGGGCCGACTTTAGGAACCCCCGGGATATTATCGACACTGTCGCCAACCAGCGCCAGATAATCAATAATCTGATCCGCTCGGACATCAAACTTGCTGACAACACCATCGGGGTCCATCAAACTGTTGGTCATGGTATTAATCAGCGTGACATGCTCGGAAACCAGTTGCGCCATGTCTTTATCGCCGGTTGAAATCAACATCTCGGCACCCGACTCAGTGGCTTTTTTAGCCAGTGTGCCGATCACATCATCGGCTTCCACACCCTCCACCACCAGCATCGGATAACCCAGTGCCTGAACCAGCTGATGCAATGGCTCGATCTGCTCTCTTAAATCATCCGGCATCGGTGGTCGGTTGGCTTTATAGTCTTGATAAAGATCATGGCGAAAGGTTTTGCCCTTGGCATCAAAGATCACCGCCATCGATTCAGGCTGATATTCGTCCTGCAGTTTTTTCAGCATATTGATCACGCCATACACCGCGCCGGTATTCAGGCCCTTACTATTGGTCAGTGGTGGCATCGCATGAAAGGCCCGAAACAGGTAAGAAGAACCATCGACCAGAATAATCGGCGCTGACTTTTTAGATTTAGATTTTTTATTGCTGACTTTGCTGCTGGATTTGGGGGCCATGAGTTGTGTATAGTCCAATCAAGAAGAAGGCGAATTATCTCAGACGTTTTCCCCGATATGAAGGCATTATTATGGCTAACAAGGATTCAGACTCTTTACCTCAATCGGCTAATGCTGCAGACGGCGCGCTGGTGCGGGAATCGTGGAAAGTTTTCCAGATAATGGCTGAATTTGTCGAAGGCTTTGAACGACTGGCGACCATCAAACCCTCGGTCAGTGTCTTTGGTTCTGCCCGAACCAGCCGGGCACATGCCGATTACCTCAATGCCGAAACCGTTTCGCGTTCATTATCCGATGCCGGCTTTGCGATCGTCAGCGGCGGCGGCCCCGGTATCATGGAAGCGGCGAACAAAGGCGGTAAAGCCGGCAAAGCACCCAGTATCGGGCTCAATATCATGCTGCCAAAAGAACAGACTTCAAATGAGTACCAGGATATTGAAATGAATTTCCGACATTTCTTTACCCGCAAGGTCATGTTTGTTAAATACGCCTCGGCTTATGTGATTTTTCCCGGCGGCTTTGGCACACTCGATGAAATGGCAGAAATACTCACGCTGGTACAAACCGGTAAAAGCCGACACATCCCGATTATTCTGGTAAACCGGGCTTTTTGGAGTGGACTACTGGACTGGTTTCAGAACACGCTGGTCAGCAATGGCATGATCAATCAACAAGACCTAAGCCTGATTTCGATTGCTGAGACGGCCGAAGATGTCCTCAAGATTATCTTTGATCATTATGAAAACCGCGACTTTGAACCGTCGGTACAGGAACAAGAAATTCTTTTACAGCTTTAACAAGCACTAACAGGCTGCTAAAATGCCGCACTCATTTTCTTTAACACCTTGCCAGAGAACCAGTTGTTACTATGTCGGTTTATACCACTATCGAACACGAAGAGCTCGAAACCTTCCTCGGCCGTTATAACGTCGGCCAACTGGTCTCCTATCAAGGCATCAGTGACGGAATAGAAAATACCAATTACTTTGTCACCACCCAGCAACAGCAGCAGCAGAGCGAATTTGTGCTGACAATCTTTGAAGCACACAGCGCCGAAGAAATGCCTTACTTTCTCGATCTGATGGCGCATTTAAACGAACATCAGGTACCCAGCGCCCACCCGATTGCCGATACCCAGGGGCAGATGCTGCAGACCATCAAAAACAAACCGGCCGCACTGGTACAAAAGCTTAAAGGCCGCAGCATTCTTCAGCCCACGGCCATGCATTGCCAGAAGCTCGGTAGCGCGCTTGGCAAGTTACACAGCGCCGGTTTAAGCTTTCCACAACATCAGGGCAACACTCGCGGCCCGCGCTGGTGGCAGGACACCACCCGTCTGTTAGCTGACAAGCTGTCTGCAGATGATCTCACGGTATTGCATCAGGAGATGCAGTTTCAGGCCTCCCAGTCTCATGCCGATATCCCGCGCGGTTTAATTCACGCCGACTTGTTTCGCGATAATGCGCTCTGGTACAAGGATGAGCTAAGCGGCATTATTGACTTTTACTTCGCCAGTACCGATGCCCTGTTATACGATGTAGCGGTAACCGTTAATGACTGGTGTAACCTGCCAGATGGGGCGCTTGATTATACAAAAGTCTCGGCCTTTCTCACGGCCTACCACCAGCAGCGAGCTCTGAGCCCACCGGAAAAAGACTTGTGGCCTGTGATGTTACGCGCAGGCGCTTTGCGTTTCTGGCTGTCCCGCCTATACGCTATTCATTTCCCCAAGCAGGGCGAAATGACCCACCAGAAAGATCCTGACGAATTTAAAAACATTCTGCTTCAACGACGTCAAGACAGCGCTGCCATTCTCGCTCACTGGGTATAAAGATAAACGCCATGTTACAGCGCTGGATAGACCGCATTGAAGCCATCAATATCTACACCGGACTTGCTGTCTCCTGGCTCACGTTGTTGATGGTGCTAAGCACTTTTCTGATCGTGGTATTGCGCTACCTGTTCGACTTTGGCCTGATCGCGATGCAGGAAAGCGTGATCTACATGCATGCATTGATTTTTCTGCTCGGGGCCGCATTTACACTGCAAAAAGATGCCCACGTTCGCGTCGACATTTTTTATCAGCGACTGTCAGCCAGAGCACAGGCTAAAATTAATCTGTTCGGTCATATTGTTTTCCTCGCTCCGTCGATGCTGTTTATCTTTATCATCAGCTGGCAATACGTCAGTGAAAGCTGGCAGGTGATGGAAACATCACGCGAGGCCGGTGGCCTGCCCGGTGTCTTTTTATTAAAAACCATGATTCTGCTGATGGCTGCGCTGATGTTATTGCAAGCCATCGCCGGCAGCTTGCGCGCCATTCAAACCCTGCAACAAAACCACAGCGAGCATCAACGCTGATGGAATACATGGCACTGCTGTTATTTCTATTCGTCTTTATCTTCCTGTTGCTCGGCTACCCGGTTGCACTGACGCTGGCTGGCACGGCACTGGCTTTTGCCGCTCTGGGCAACTACGCTGAAAGCTTTGATGCTGCCTTTTTAGAAGCGCTGCCGAACCGACTCTACGGCATCATGACCAATCAGACCCTGATTGCAGTACCACTGTTTGTGTTTATGGGAGTGATGCTGGAAAAATCACGGGTGGCAGAAAAGCTACTTGACACCATGGCCAGTTTATTTGGCCCATTGCGCGGTGGCATAGGCATTTCCGTGACCTTGGTCGGGATGTTACTGGCGGCCAGCACCGGTATCGTAGGTGCCACCGTTGTCACCATGGGGCTGCTATCATTACCGACCATGCTGAAACGCGGTTACGACCCTAAAATTGCGACCGGCACAATTTGCGCGACCGGGACACTGGGCCAAATCATTCCGCCTTCGATCGTACTGGTACTGCTCGGCGACGTGTTATCTTCGGCCTATCAACAAGCCCAGTTAGATCAGGGCATCTTTTCCCCCGAGCCCCTGTCGGTGGGTGATCTTTTTGTCGGCGCGCTGATTCCGGGGCTGTTACTGGTGGCTTTGTATCTGTTATATCTGATTATGATCAGCATCATAAAACCCCAGTCAATGCCAGCGATACCGGCCAGTGAACGCCAACACGACAAACAGCAGCTGATAACCAATATCCTCAACAGCTTACTGCCGCCAGTGGGACTTATCGTAGCGGTTCTGGGCTCGATTATCGGCGGTTTTGCAACGCCAACTGAAGCCGCCTCGGTAGGCGCTTTTGGTGCCATGCTCATCGCATTTCAGCAGCAACAGCTCAAACTCGATATTCTCAAACAAGTGATGCAGGAAACCACACGCGTTACCAGCATGGTATTTTTGATTTTTATCGGCGCCTCAGTGTTCTCACTGGTGTTTCGAGGCTTTGGTGGCGACGAGCTGGTTGAAGCTTTTTTAACCGAGTTACCGGGCGGAACTTTCACTGCTATCTTTGTCGTGATGCTGGTGATGTTTTTGCTAGGCTTTGTGCTCGACTTTATAGAAATCACGTTTGTGGTTGTGCCGATAGTCGGGCCGATCTTGCTGGCCATGGACGTCAACCCGATCTGGCTCGGCATCATGATTGCTATCAATCTACAAACTTCATTTCTGACACCGCCGTTTGGATTTGCGCTGTTTTATTTGCGCGGGGTTGCACCGGCCAGTATATCGACCATGGATATCTATAAAGGGGTTGCCCCGTTTATAGTCATCCAGTTACTGGCACTGGCCATGATCGCTTACTGGCCAGCCCTCGCCACCTGGCTGCCTTCCGTCATACTTTAAACAGAAGCCGAAAGTGACAATTGCTGGCCTGCCGGATTATAAAATTCGCGCCAGCTAGCTTCGGCTTCTGACGTTATAGTACGCCTGTTCAGAAATTTTATGCCAGTCAACCACCTGTTTACGGAAGCTGGAAAATGAATCATAAATTTTCTGTGAGCGTTTATCCTTGGCCGCCAGTTCCAGCACCACCTCTTCGGATAACTGTCGTAACTTGTCTAATACATCGTCTGGCAGTTTACGCATATCGACTTTATGCTTGTTCAACAGGGTGCCTAAGGCCGCATTATTTCGCGCCGTGTATTCCAGCAGCATGTCCTGATTAACTACATTACAAGCATTCATGACGATGGACTGTAAATCCTTTGGCAAGGACTCAAACGCCTCTTTATTGATCGTGGCTTCGAGCGTAGTGCCGGGCTCATGCCAGCCGGGGTAATAATAATATTTCGCCGCTTTGTAAAAACCAAAGGCCAGATCATTATAAGGGCCGACCCATTCAGTGGCATCCAGCGCACCGGTTTTCAGCGCGGTAAATAATTCACCACCAGGTAAATTAACCGGTACACCACCGGCTCGCTTAAAGGCTTCACCGCCAAGCCCCGGTATGCGCATTTTTAAGCCTTTCAAATCATCCAGACTGTTGATTTGTTTATTAAACCAGCCCGCCATTTGCACACCGGTATTACCCGCTGCCGCCGGTATCACTCCGAACGGCTCATAAACCTCGTTCCATAATTTCATGCCACCACCATGATGCAGCCATGAGGTCATTTCCTGTCCATTCAGGCCAAACGGCACGGTCGAAAAAAACTGCGCATCTTCAATTTTTCCTTTCCAGTAATAGGCCGAGCCGTGTCCCATCTGCGCGGTGCCTCTGGAAACAGCATCAAACACTTCAAATGCAGGTACCAGCTCACCGGCACCATAAACTTTAACTTGTAACCGACCACCACTCATTTCAGTAATCAGTTGTGCCAGCTTGTTAGCGCCGGTTCCCAGCCCCGGAAAGTTTTTCGGCCAGGTCGTTACCATTTTCCAGCGGATAGTTTTTTTTGCATGCACAGCCGGTGCTGCCAGTACACTGCTTGCAGCGACACCGCCTATTGCCAGCTTCTGAATAAAGTCACGTCGTTTCATCTGATCCCCTATAAACTTTCTAGATAGTTGATTAAGTCTTCAAGGCACATAGCCTCACCAAAATAATGACCCTGTGCAAAATCACATTTCATCTTTTTGAGCTCGGTCACCTGCTCTTTTAGCTCAACACCTTCTGCAATTATTTTAAAGTCGAGAACATCTGATAATGCCTCAACCATCAGACAGTGGCGCTGTGTTTTTTTATTCTCAACCAGCTGGTGAATCAGCCTCGCATCCATTTTAACACGATCAAAATCTATCTCTAATAAACTGGAAATTGAACTCATGCCTTTACCAAAGTCATCAATTTGTAATTTGATACCGGCTTTGCGCAATGCTTCAAGCTGTTGTATCTGCTCAGCGCCCAACATCAGCATCGCAGACTCAGTCATATCAAGCGTGATCTTGCTGATCGCAACACCCTCACTTTCACACACTTGCAGTAAAAATTCGAGAAAGTTCTCGTCTATTTGCAAACCCGATATATTAATAACCAGTTCAGGTATATTGTAGTTTAATGACAATAAGTGCTTTAGATCATAGCAGGCGCGACGAATAACCCAGTCACCAATGGCGACTATATATCCGGTGTTTTCTGCTTCAACCAACAACTCGGCTGGTTCCAAAATGCCTCGCTCGGGATGATCCCAGCGTAATAACACCTCGATAGATGACAGCGAGTAATCATTCAGATTATATTGCGGCAAAAAGTACAGTTTAAATTCGTCATTACGCAGTGCATCATGTAATCGTCTTTCGTAATCCCACCAGATTTTTGCTTTTTCATTCAACTCGTAGTTGCACAGGTAATAGCTGCTCTTTCTTTCGCGCTTGGCTTCCATCAATGCCTGCTCAGCTTGTTTAATTAATACATGCGACTGATTGCCGTCCTCAGGGAATAAACTGATGCCAACGGCAAACATCAGCTCGTGGTGTTTATCGTCAATCTGATATGATTCGGATAAGGTGGATAATACCTTCTGAGCGACAACATTAATTTTATTTAAGTCAGTAAAATCCTCCAGTAACATCGCGAAATTATCGGCACCGAAATGACTCACGTAGTCACTTTCTCTGCTCAAAAACTGCAGCCGTTTGCCCACACTGTGAATTAACCGGTCACCGATATCATAGCCCTGCTTTTCATTAATTTGATAAAACCGCTTGATATCGATCAGTAGCACCGCCAGATATTTTCCGCTTCTGCGGGATTTTTTCAGCGCGTATTCCAGCTTTTCAATAAAGTGTCGTTTGTCTGCCAGACCTTTAATATTATTTTCCAGCAGTTTGGTGTCATCAGACTCATCTTCGTTGACTGCACTCATCATCATGACATACTGGTACTGTTCCTGTTGCTGGTGTTTAATCAGCTCGATATGTAGATTAACCAGAAAACGTTCGCCGGTTTTTTTTCTGTTCCAGACACTGCCCTGCCAGACCGTTTTATCCAACAGTTGCTGTTCAATCTGTTCACTGATAATTTTCTGCTGGCTATCTGCCAGCACAATTTCTGCTGGCTGCGATAACAATTCCGCTTCGTTATATCCCGTCATCAGAATGGCTGCATTATTGGCAGAAACAATTTGCTGACTGGCGTCGAGCACAATAACCGACTCCGAACTGCTGGCAATCATTCGTTGCGCCAGATTAAGCTGATTAACTACGTCTTTTGAGTCGGTGATATCACGCACAATCACAAACGTTAACTGCCGACCATGGACCTCAATAGGCGCTTCATTTATTTCTACAAAACGTATCTCGTTATTACCCAGTTTATGCGTTCCCTCATACATCTTGCGTTTAATTGACTGCGACGAATCATCGTTATGATACCTGTCTGTACCGATAAAAATCTTGTCGTACGAGGAACCAACCAGATCTTCTTTCTTGATCATGTAAAACTTGCAGGCCGCTTCATTGACATCTTCGATAACCCACCTGGCAGTATCTAAAACCAGCATGATTGAGCTGTTGTTTTCAAACATTTGCCAGTAGCGCTCTTCACTTTCCCTGAGCGCCCATTCTGCGACCTTGCGTTCGCTGATGTCGCGCACAACATACTGATAGGCCAGTTTGTTGCCATAGATAACACTGTGCGCACTAATTTCTACTGGAACGATATCTCCCTGCACCGTACACATTTCATGTTCAAACAGAATGTCTTTATTCTGTGAAAGTTCTGCAATCTTCGCCCTTGTTACCTTTTCTAGCCCGGCCCGATCAATATCAAATATCGAAAGACTGTTAAGCTCTCCCTCCTCATAGCCCAGCCAGATATAAGCCAGCTGATTAGCATCAACAATCGCCAGTGTTTCAGGGTCGATAATAAAGACGGCATCATTCGCATGATTAAATAACGTGTAGTAATTTTTTTCTGACTGAATCAGTGCTTCAGTCGCGCGTTTATTTTCAGTGATATCACGGAAAATACCGTGTAAGTATGTTTTATCTTTAATCTGTGTGACCCGAAAATGCGCCTCGACATCATAGCGATCTTTATTTTTGCTGATCAGCTGTATTGTTCTGATACCGCCCTTGTCATCTACCAGCTGATTAACAAACGCCAGTGTATCTTCTTCTTCATCTGCCATGTACAGACCCAGCCGGGTACGAAAAAATTCACCTCGCTGATAACCCAGCATTTCCAGTAACGCATCGTTAAATTCTATTGCCAGTGTTGTTTTTATATCTAACATCAGGGTTGGAAATGGCAAATCATCAAACAGACGTTTGTATCGTCCCTTGAGATCTTTATTATTTTTTTCCAGCTCATACTGAGCACTTATATCTTGCTGGCAGACAGACAGACCAACCAGTTTATTTTTCTTATTATAGAGCGGCTTTTTTGTTATTCTTAAACGGACAGAATAGCCCTCTACCAGCTGGTCTTCCTCATGCACCAGAGTTTCGCCGCGAATTAAAACAGCCGTATCTTCTTCAGTGCTCTTCATAACCTCAAGCTCATCCATAAAGCTGTCGTCTTTCTTTCCGGCTATATAATTTTGTGTTATGCCGAAAATGTCACAAAAATACTGGTTTACATAAATGTACTTCGCGTCCTTGTTTTTAATTGCAACTGCGACTTTATCCTGCCTGATAATATCGTGGTAAACCGACTCCACCAGATCGCTGTCCAGTGTAATGACATCAAAAATGATCAATAAATCACGTAGCGAACTAAAGACTGCCCGCAATACCAGTGAGAAAATCAGGCCACTCAAAAACCAGTAGAGGTATTCAGGGGCGGAAGAAAGATGCAGGCTAGCGACAATATCATGTCCAAAAAACATCCATATAAGCCCCAGCAGCAGCTTGAGCCCTGAAAATATTAGTCTGCGTATATAGACATTGATAATATCCAATCTGATCAGTCCGTTTTTGTTTTTCTTATTATTACAGTGTGCTCAGGTTAGCATACGATACCACTAACCATTTTGTCCCTTCGTATTCAAAATTTACCTCGACCCTGGCATGACTGCCAATGCCCTCAAAATTAAGCACCATGCCTTCACCGAATTTTGGGTGAGCAACGCGCTGGCCTATCTGAAAGGGAGCTGATTCCTGTGGCTGTGAAAAACCACTGCTGAAATCAGGCTCAGTCACTTTGGTCTGCATGCGCACATCGGCCACCAGCTCGGCCGGAATCTCACTGATAAAACGTGACGGCCTCGGGTAGGTGTCCCTGCCATACAGTTGCCGGTGTTCTGCATTGGTAATCGTCAGTTGTTCACGCGCTCGGGTGATCCCAACATAACAAAGCCTGCGCTCTTCTTCTAGACGTGATGCTTCTTCTATTGATCGCTGATGCGGGAACAGACCTTCTTCCACACCACAGATAAATACCTGTTTAAACTCCAGCCCTTTAGCACTGTGCATCGTCATCATCTGCACGCAGTCTTCCCATTCTTCTGCCTGACCTTCACCCGATTCCAGCGCCGCATAGGTTAAAAATGCCGTGATCTTATCCATCTCTTCGGTTTCATCTTCAGATACCGAAAAGTTTTTCGCCGCACCAGTCAGCTCCTCCATGTTTTCGATACGCTGTTCGGATTTTTCCGACTTGTCTTTTTTGTGGTGATCAATCAGCCCGCTATGATGGATCACATGCTCTACTTTTTCATGCAGTTCAATATCATCAGTTGCCGCCTGCATTTCATAGATCAGATCAAGAAATGCTTGCAGCGCAGTCGCAGCGCGTGTTGTCAGCGCCTTATCTGCTATTAATCTTTCTGCCGCCTGCCACATTGTGGTTTCTTTTGTTTTTGCCGCATCACGCAGCAGATCCAGCGTGCGCCCGCCGATACCACGCGCAGGCACATTAACAATGCGCTCAAACGCGGTGTCATCCAGCAAATTATTCATCAGTCTTAAATAGGCAATGCAGTCTTTGATTTCAGCGCGGTCAAAAAATCGCAAGCCACCGTATATCCGGTAGGGAATCTGTTCGCTATTGAGCGACTGCTCAAATACTCGAGACTGGGCATTGGATCGATATAATATCGCGACGTCGTCACGTAAGCCGCCATCACTGACCCACTGTTTGATTTTGTCGATGACAAAACGAGCCTCGTCGAATTCATTATAAGCCTGATAATAAGTAATCGGCTGGCCATCACTACCCGCTGTCCAGAGCTTTTTGCCTAAGCGATCACCGTTATTTCCGATCACTGCATTCGCCGCAGACAGGATGGTGGCGGTGGAGCGGTAATTTTGTTCCAGTTTAATAATACGGGTCAGTGGAAAATCTTTACGGAATTTTTGCAGGTTTTCTACCCGCGCTCCACGCCAGCCATAAATTGCCTGATCATCGTCACCGACCACAAAAATATTATTTTCTTTGCCGACTAAAAGACGTACCCAGGCATATTGAATAGCATTGGTATCCTGAAACTCGTCAACCAGAATATGCCGGAAACGCTGCTGATAATGCGCCAGCAACTCCTTGTTATCACGCAACAACTCCAGTGAACGAAGTAACATTTCAGCGAAATCAATGACCCCGGCTCTTTTACAGGCGGTTTCATAGGCTGCATAAATCCGCACCAGTTGTCGGCGCACCGGATCGCCATTATCAGCGATGTGCTGAGGCCGGTCACCTTCATCTTTGCAGGCATTAATAAAGCCGCGAACCTGTTTCGGCTGCCACTGAGTGTCATCCAGTTCCAGTGCATTAATCACGCGTTTGACCAGCCGCAGCTGATCATCCGAATCAAGAATCTGGAAACTCTGCACCAGATCTGCCTGCTGCCAGTGGCTTCTTAATAAGCGATGAGCCAGGCCATGAAAGGTGCCGACCCAGATACCGGCCATCGGCTGGCTGTGCATTTTTTCGACCCGCTGGCGCATTTCTGCAGCGGCCTTATTGGTAAAGGTCACCGCTAAAATACTATAGGGTGAGACATTTTCAACCGTACATAACCAGCTTATCCGGTGCACCAATACGCGGGTTTTGCCACTACCGGCACCGGCCAGCACCAGTAACGAGCGCTCTGGCGCAGAAACGGCCTCACGCTGTACTTCATTTAAATCGTTTAATATATTCGAAACATCCATTACTGATATCACTACCGGACAAATTTTGGACAGTTAGCTGCCATTTAAATTACTAAAAAATCGTTATACACTGGCCAGATAGACCGACTGATCAAAGCCATCATGACTATAACCACTACGCCAGACCATCAAAGCCGAATTTTACATACGGTAAGCCGCGGCACTGTCACTCTGCAGCAAATTGAACACTATCAAAACACCGTCTGGTTAGAGCCGTCAATTTATGGCTATAACGAACTCTATGATGTCACCAAATCCGATTATTCTTCGATCAGTTTTAGTGAACTCATCGGCATTTCACAAACCGCCTCTCATCTCTATATGATCGATCCCAATTCACGCTTTGCTTTTCTAACCGCTACTCAGAACCATATTGAACTGGCCGAATTTTACATGGCCGCCAGATCACTGAGCAAAACCGCGTCAAGAGAAATCCGTTCTTTCCAGTCCCGTTCTGATGCACTTGAGTGGCTTTCGTCCAGGCCTTAGGCAGTATACTCGGCAGCGGCGTCAGTCTCAGGCAGCCAGATACGACTCAATACAGTGTCTCTTTTGACCCAGCTGCAAGGCCGCTAACTAATTTTATTATTGCCAGCACACGCATTACCGGTTTATTCCCGGAATGATAAATACATCATTAATACGCCGGTTACCCCGCATAACCATGACATCAGCGGCGCACCCCAGATCAGTCCACCGCTGACAGGGTTCAGGCTATAAATAACAAAGGCACTGATTAATAAACTCGAGCCGATAATACTGGAAACGGTATTGCGATTGGCACGCGCTATTTCTTTTCTCAGCTCACGCATTTCTCGTTGCTGCGCTTCATGGTTTTCACCTTCGGCTGCCCGCGTCAGTGCTGCATAAATCAGATTGGGCATATCCGGTAACTTTTCCGCTATATACGGCAGATTCTTTTTAAAGCCACGCCACATGGCTTTAGTGCCGATCTGCTCATCCATCCAGTTTTCAAGGAAGGGTTTTGCGGTTTTCCATAAATCCAGCTCAGGGTTCAACTGCCGCCCCAGACCTTCGATATTTAATAAGGTTTTCTGCAGTAATACCAGTTGTGGCTGTACTTCCATATTGAAACGCTGAGCGGTCTGAAACAGACCTAATAACACCAGACCAAATGAAATATCTTTTAACGGTTTTTCAAATATCGGCTCACAAACACTGCGAATTGCCGATTCAAACTCATCCACCCGGGTGTCGGCAGGTACCCAGCCGGAGTCAACATGCAACTGTGCGACACGCTGATAATCGCGTTTAAAAAACGCTAGAAAATTTTCAGCCAGATAACGCTGATCATCAACATTCAGGCTGCCGACGATACCAAAGTCCACCGCAATATACTGGGCATTATCCGGATTTTTAAGATCAACAAAAATATTGCCCGGGTGCATATCGGCATGGAAGAAATTATGTTTGAAGACCTGAGTAAAAAATATTTCAACCCCGCGCTCTGATAACCGTGGCAGATTCACACCGTGTTCAAGCAGGGTTTCAGTCTGACCTATCGGAATCCCAGAAATACGCTCCATCACCATCACATCACGGCGCACATAATCCCAGTGCACTTCCGGAATGTATAAGGCCGCTGACTGACTAAAGTTACGTCGCAACTGGGATGCATTGGCCGCTTCGCGCTGCAGGTTCAGTTCATCGTGAATGGTCTTTTCATACTCGGCAACCACTTCGATTACCCGCAGTCTGCGGCCGATTTGCGAATAGCGCTCGGCCAGTTCGGCGATCACATACATCAGCGCGACATCGCGTTTAATAATTTTAGCAATGCCGGGGCGCACCACTTTAACGATGACCTCTCTGCCATCTTCTAGCTGTGCACCGTGTACCTGGGCAATCGAAGCCGAGGCAAAGGGTTCGCCATCAAAACGCTGAAAAGCCTCTTCAACCTTGCATTTTAATGCTTTTTCTATGATGTCTCTGGCCTGCTGCGCCGGAAACGACGGTACATTATCCTGCAGCTGAGCCAGTTCCTGTGCAATGTCGTCTGCCAGCAAATCACGCCGTGTTGATAGCATCTGACCGAGCTTGATAAACACCGGACCAAGATCTTCAAGTGCCTGTCTGAGTCGCTCACCGCGTGGCGCACGTTTTCTCGGCAGCCAGTTCCAAGGCATCAAAAATAAGATAAATCGGAACGGCCTGAACAGGTGCACTTCAAACACAATGTCATCCAGTCCGTGTTTCATCAGGACATAATTAATGCGTAATAAACGCAGCAGCTGGGAGGGACGAATCATGCTTTATTGACCTTGCTGTCGGATGACTTTTTTAATGCTTGTTGCGCCAGTTTGTTTAAGCGGGCTTTGAATCTGGCAACATCATTGCGTACGGTATCGACATCTTTTATAAATAGATCGGTTTCATTACGACTCGGTAGATACTGAATTTCTTCCTGCAAATACTCACCCATGTTCATTTTCATGGCGTCTTTATTGCGCTGCTTTACTGCGCCTATGCTGCGCGAAAGATTACCGAGTGTGTGTGCCGCCATGTCGCCTGTGAATTTTGAAAGCTGCTCTTCCCAGTCTATATCCAGCGAACCCAGTAGCCGATTGAACTGACTGCCGAGTTTTAAATCGCCGCTGATTTTGACGTCGCCTGAAAACATTTCTGCCTGACTGTCCGCTGCCATGCCCAGTCTGGCCAGTGCCAGCGGCGTGCCACTGATCGTGGTATCGGCTTCGGCATCAAAGCTATCAAGTATCATCACGTCTTCGGCGCTCGGAAACAGGTAAAGGCGGATGTTGATGGCTTCGAGTTGCAGACAGATCACCCGTCCTTCCATCGCAGCCAGCTGACCGGCTGCCTCCGGATCGAGTGCCAGAAAACGATTAAACGCTTTTTCTAAGGTAGCTATCAGAACTTCAGGTAGTTTCACTGCGCTGCTTTGCTCATTTAACGGCTCTGAACTCTGGCTTCTGCAAGCGTTTAGAGTTTAAAGCCTTTATGTAGGGCGACAATGCCGCCGCTTAAGTTATGATAATCACAACGTTCAAAGCCGGCATCCTGCATCATGCTCTTTAACGTCGCCTGATCCGGGTGCATGCGGATCGATTCTGCCAGATAGCGGTAACTGTCTTCGTCATTAGCAATGACTTTACCCATCATCGGCAGCAATTTGAACGAATAAAAATCATAAACCGGAGCCAGCCCTGGGGCCACAGGCTTCGAAAATTCCAGCACCAGTAAGCGTCCGCCCGGTTTCAAAATCCGATTCATCGAGCGCAGTGCCATGTCTTTATCGGTGACGTTTCGTAACCCAAAAGCCATGGTAATGCAGTCGAAATAATCATCAGGAAAAGGCAGACATTCTGCATTAGCCTGCACATAACGGATATTGCCGGCCACCCCGTGGTCGGTCAGACGATCACGTCCGTTCGATAGCATCGAGCCATTTATATCCGACAATACTACCTCGCCGGAAGCCCCAACCATGCGCGACATCTTTAATGCCAGATCACCGGTACCACCAGCCAGATCAAGCACCCTCTGACCGTTCTTAAGACCGGTCTGTGCCAGGGTAAAGCGCTTCCATAAGCGATGCACTCCAAATGACATCACATCGTTCATGACATCGTATTTGTCGGCCACCGAGTGAAAAACTTCGGCTACTTTGCCGGCTTTTTCAGCAGCATCTACCTGCTCAAAACCAAAATGTGTTTTTTCGTTATTTTTCATTTGTTTCCTAAAAGCGGCTGCTGACGCTGTCTGCCCCAGAGCTAGTTGCTCGCGGGCTGTTGTCTTTCATGACCGGCCTGTTTCAGCCGTGCCAGATAATCATCCCACTTTTCCTGATAGCTGTTGCCCAGTTCATATAAATAATCCCATGAATACAGGCCGCTATCGTGATTATCACTAAACACCAGCTTAACCGCATAGTGCCCGACCGGTTCTATTTCATCAATATTCACATTTTCCTTATTCAGCTGCAATACTTCCTGACCTGGTCCGTGGCCGGTAACTTCGGCTGATGGCGAATAAACACGCAGGTATTCGCATGGCAGCTTAAAACTGGAAGCGTCATCAAACTCTAATTCAAGCAGCCGCGATTTCTTGTGCAGCATGATATTTATTGGTTTTGGCATGTCTTTACTCCGATAAGCCGACTGTTATTAACCGGCCTGTCTATAAAAATGAAACTATGTATTCTGCACGCGACTGTAGCTATCCGATCAGCGTAACGGCGACTGTGCAGTCTCTTACAATATGTAACGACTCAGATCCTGATCCTGAGCCAGATCAGCGAGATAGTGATCGACATAAGCCGCATCAATATCCACCGTGATACCGGGCTTATCAGCAGCCTCATAGGAAATTTCTTCCAATAAGCGTTCCATCACGGTATGTAAGCGCCGGGCACCGATGTTTTCAGTTTTTTCATTAACGCTGAAGGCGACCTCTGCAATCCGCGCGACGCCGTCGTCTGTGAAATTGATCGTCACCTGTTCCGTTGCCAGCAGCGCTTTATACTGCACCGTAAGAGCAGCATCCGGCTCGGTTAATATGCGGATAAAGTCATCTGCCACCAGCGCATCAAGCTCGACCCGAATTGGCAACCGACCCTGTAGCTCCGGTATCAGATCAGACGGCTTGCTGACATGAAACGCGCCGGATGTAATAAACAGAATATGGTCGGTCTTGACCATGCCGTATTTGGTGGTTACCGTGCAGCCTTCGACTAAGGGCAATAAGTCTCGCTGCACACCTTCGCGTGAGACATCGCTGCCACTGGTATCGCTGCGCTGACAAACCTTGTCGATTTCATCGATGAAAACAATACCATTTTGTTCGGCATTGATAACCGCCTGCTGTTTGAGGTCATCCTCATTAACCAGCTTCGCTGCTTCTTCTTCCAGTAACAGTTTTTGTGCCTGTTGCACGGTCATTTTACGCAGTTTTTTGCTGTCGCCGGACATATTCTGGAACATGCCCTGTAATTGGCTGGTCATTTCTTCCATGCCCGGTGGGGCCATGATTTCTACCCCAAGCTGAGCAGCCTGAACTTCAATTTCAATCTCACGCTGATCAAGATCACCGAGCCGTAGCTTGGTTCTGAATTTCTCACGGGTACGGTTTTCTTGCTCCACCTCGGGATTGCCAAACGAATCACGCGGCGGTGGCAGTAAAGCATTGAGGATGCGTTCTTCGACTTTGTCTTCAGCCAGCGAGTGGACTTTTTTCATCTCGGTTTCACGCACTTCTTTAACCGACATATCAACCAGATCACGGATGATCGTGTCTACTTCTCGTCCAACATAGCCCACTTCGGTGAATTTAGTCGCTTCGACTTTAATAAACGGAGCCTGTGCCAGCTTCGCCAGTCGGCGGGCAATCTCGGTTTTACCGACACCGGTTGGGCCAATCATCAAAATATTTTTTGGCGTGATTTCATTACGCAAATGTTCTGCCACCATCTGTCGTCGATAGCGATTACGCAAAGCAATTGCCACAGCGCGTTTAGCAGAACTCTGGCCAACAATGTGTTTGTCCAGTTCCTGCACAATTTCACGGGGGGTCATAGATGACATGTTAACAACCTATAAAAATTTTATTCACCGTCAACCAGTTCTTCTATGGTCAGACTCTGGTTGGTGTAGATGCAGATATCGCCGGCTATATTAAGGCTTTTCTCAACGATTTCACGGGCCGACAACTCGGTATTATCAAACAAAGCCCGGGCCGCTGAACGCGCATAATTTGAACCCGATCCTATCGCCAATAAATCATCATCGGTATCGATAACATCACCGTTACCACTAATGATTAAAGACGCTTCTTTATCGGCGACAATCAGCATGGCTTCGAGATTACGTAACATTTTGTCGGTTCGCCAGTCTTTTGCCAGCTCAACAGCGGCCCGCACCAGCTTGCCGCTATGCTTCTCAAGCTGCGCTTCAAAGCGCTCAAACAGGGTAAATGCATCGGCAGTGGCACCAGCAAAGCCTACCAGCACCTTGTTGTGGTAGAGACGCCGCACTTTACGGGCATTTCCCTTCATCACTGTATCGCCGAGTGTGACCTGACCATCACCGCCTATAACCACGGAATTACCGCGGCGGATGGATATAATAGTCGTACCATGAAACGTGGGCACTTGGATCTCCAGAATTATTTTTTACAGGTTGCGAATTGTACACGAAATACAGAGATAAGCCCGTATTAGACCGATTTCAACTGCTCTGCTTTGCTCAGTTTTCAGACCACGGCTTAATCGCCTCACAGTGAGCTGGCCAGCAGTATTTTCTCACATGTTAATAAACGCCCGTCACGAGTTTGTTTTCAGCGTCCATTGAGGCTTAACCACGGATAATTGACCTGCGTTTTCTGTCGCATCCACTGATTTCCCTGAAATCATGGCGGCACCTTACTGCGCGGTCGATTAGACAGAAAATACCGAGCCTTTTGTGGACATAGATCAGGTTTTAATATGTCAGCCAGCAGAAAGCGACTGTAAAAGCCGATCCATTAAAACAGTTCGATACTGTCATCTTCATCGGTTTTTTTACGCACATTGATCTCGGCTAACACCAGATCGAGCAAGTCCGTTAATTCGCCGTCATTCAGCGCGCTGATATCCAGCGTCTGAAACGTTCTTTTAAGAGCCTGATCAACCTGAAAACATTTCTGATGAGCCGGGCCTTTTCCCGGCACTGTTATTCCGTCTGCACCAAACACAGACTGATTGCAAAAAATACATTTCATTTATTAATTTAAAAGCCCTGACAAATGCTGCAAATGCTCAGCAGCTACCTGCCCACGCTCCGTTAAATAGCCGCCATCTTTCTGGCTCACCAGTCCTTTATCAAACAGCCGCGCGGTCGCCGCAATCTTGGCTTCGGTTGCATCTGAGTGCACTTTAATCCCAGTTTGCAGGTTTGCCAGATCAAAACACGACAACACTTTCATTTCTTCTAACGTTTCCTGATTAAAACTCATACTACCCCCAGTCTTAACTTGTTTAATTAACTAACCGTTTATCTTCAAAACTCCAGTTCTCAATGTCGTCAACATCAAGCGGCTTACTAAACAGATAGCCCTGAATGATCTTGCCCTGTAATTGCTTGACTATCGCCAGCTCTTTTGGGGTTTCTACGCCCTCAAAGACATTTTCTATGCCCAGGCTCTGACTCATGGTAACAATAGCACGTACGATATCTTGTAGGGTCTTGTTCTTGTCGATGCCGGCAACCAGTGAGCGGTCAATTTTAATTACATCTATCGGCAGCTTCGCCAGGTAACTGAACGAGGTATAACCGGTACCAAAATCATCCAGTGCAATCGTACAGCCCAGCCTGTTTATTTCGGTCAGAAATTTTTCTGTCTTTCTGAAATCATTAATTAACAGCGATTCTGTTACCTCAAATTCAATTTGTTTAGGGTTTATCCCACTATCATCGATATGCTGGCGAATTTTTTCACTGAAGCGGCTGACCGCACACTGCAATGCCGATAAATTAATTGAAACTTTGGTCTGCTTTGCCTTGCCGGACTTGATAAATTTAAAGACGTCCGAAATAACCCATTCACCTACCGGATAAATCATCCCGGTTTCTTCCAACACCGGAATAAATTTGGCAGGGGACACCATACCCAGCTCAGGACTGTTCCAGCGCAATAGTGCTTCAAAACCACTGGTTTGATTATTCTGCGCGTTAACCTGTGGCTGATAGACCATGTAAAATTCATTATTTTTTAACGCCTGACGCAGTGCATTCTCCAGCTCAAGCCGGTCACGTATCTGCTGAGACATTTCATTCGAATAAAATTCAAATTGATTACTGCCTAATGCTTTAGCACAATACATTGCCGTATCAGCCATTTTTAATAATTCCATCTCGTCAACAGAATCCAGCGGATACATTGATATGCCGATGCTGGCGCCGATATGTACATCATGTCCGGCTATCAAAAAATGCTTACTGAGTTTTTTGATTGTTTTCTCTGCAATATTAAACGCCTGCCTGACCTGCTTCAGGTTTTCAATCAGGATAACAAATTCATCGCCGCCGTTTCTGGCCACCGTATCACTTTCGCGTAACAGACTTTTTATACGCTGCGCGACTTCTTTTATCAGCTGATCGCCAAAGTCATGCCCCAGACTGTCATTAATTGATTTAAAGCGATCGAGATCAACAAACAACAGAGCGAACAGCGAATCATTGCGTTTTGCTTTCATAGTGGCCTGACGTATCCGCTCTATCAGCAGTGAACGGTTTGGTAAACCAGTTAAAACATCGTAGTAAGCCAGATACTCAAGCTCTTGTTCTACCTCTCTTCGTCTTTCAATTTGTGCTTCCAGGTCGTCGTTTATGTCCATCAGTTCTTTGGTGCGCTCTTTAACCACATTTTCCAGCTCTAGCTGATACTGTTCCAGTGAAAGTTGCGCACTTTTACGGTCCTTTATCTCGATATCCATTTTTTTAATATACTGGCTATTTTGCTCGATTAATAAGCGGCCCTGCTTAAAGTTTGTATTGGAACTTAGCGCCACCTTGATCATAAAAATACTAAATAACAACAGCGCCAGAGCCGCGTAGATACTGTCATTTAGCACATACATCAGCATTAATCCGGCTATCAGCGGCAACGTTAGCGCAAGATAGGCTTTCATCCAGACGGCAAGCGAACCCACTGCAGCGGTGATCAGACCGAGGTTAACAATGGTCAGAAAAAGCCGTAGTTCATCGTTTTTTAAATCAAAATAATAAACAGTGAGATACGCCCAGTTGATGCCCAGCAACATGGTCACAATCACGTAGTAGTTGGCGTGTTTTTGAAAGTCTTGTTTCTCTGATGAAAAAAATAGTCTGGCCAGTAACAGACGCAGCCCGATGATTACCACCAGCAGCGAAAAAAACCAGACGATGTAGTCGCTCTCGCCTTCATAAAGAAAGGCGACCAGCACTAAAATCCCGGTCGCTAAAATAGCAATATTGGCAGTGTATGCCTGATCGAACAGGAAACGTATCTGATCTTTTATTAAAACGCTAATATGACTACTCCCTGATGCCATTTTAATACCCGTTTATTCAGCTCATTTTTTACTTTTACGAGCCCGCGGATGGGCATCATCATAAATTTTTGTCAGATGCTGAAAATCAAGATGGGTATATATTTGTGTGGTACTGAGATTTTCGTGGCCCAGTAACTCCTGTACCGCCCTGATATCACCGCTGGATTCTAAAATATGTGACGCGAATGAATGCCTCAATTTATGCGGGTACAAATCCGTATCCAACCCCTGTTGTATAGCCCATTTTTTTAGCCGCTGCTGAACGCTGCTGTGCTTTAAACGACTGCCTCGCTGACTGACAAACACCGCTTTTTCATCACTGTCTGCTAATATCTGGCGCTGTTTCAGCCAGTCATTGAGAGCCGCCCTGGCTTTTTTTCCAAACGGGATATGTCGCTGTTTATTACCTTTGCCAGTAACATTTAATAATTGCTGCTGCTGATCAATTTGGTCAAGCTCGAGCGATACCAGCTCACTCAGTCGTAATCCACAAGCGTACATTAATTCCATCATCGCTTTATCTCTGACGCTGAGAATATCATCATCTGGCATCAGCAGAAGCTGATCTAACTGATCAACCGTTAACAGCTCGGGAAGCTTACGGCCTGCTTTAGGCGCACGCACTCCACTGGCCGGGTTATCTGTTAACAAATGCTGTTTGTTTAGATAATGAAACAGACTACGCAATGCCGATAACAGACGCTGTATACTGCGCCCGCCAAGTCCCTGCCGGTGCCGACCAGCAACAAACTGTCGAATATGTCCTGCATCCAGCGTATTAAAGTCCGCTATCGACTGCTGTTGACAATAATCCAGAAAGCTCGTGATATCACGTTGATAGTTTTTTAATGTGTGTACGGAGTATTGCTTTTCTGCTTCCAGGTATTGATAAAACCGACTGACCTGCTGCTGCAATTCCATTAGCTGTGATAGGTACCTATGGCCGCACTCACTAATTCCCCTATCTGACTCAGAAAGTTAGTCGCCATCGCCGGATTAAAGCGTTGCGGACTCTGCCCGCCCAAACCGATAAAACCGAGCACCGCGCCAGACCTTAATGGAATCAGTGCCGCGGACTGGATATCATCATGCTGTTCAGTAAACAGACAGGCTATCTGTTGCCGACTCAGTCGACCACACAGCGGCCGGCTGTTATCAAGTGCCGGACGGATAGACTCAAAACGTACATCATCGCGATGCAGATACCATTGCGGCATTTGCTCGCACAGCGACTTATCATCGGTAACCAGATGCACGCTGGCATAATCCACCTGAAATTCATGGCGCATGGCATCAACCACTGAGCTTAACAACGATTCCAGATCATCGCTCCACAACAGGTTGACCACTAGCTGCAAAATATTACGGCTGAGCTGTTCATTTTCTCTGGCCAGCGACACCAGCTCATAAAGCTTGCTTTCAAGTCGCTGATTTTTATCGCGCAGCACGATCACCTGTCTTTCGATCAGTGAGACGGCATTACCGCTATCGTGATTGATATCCAGCTTACTCAGCAAATCAGCATGCCGGCTGAAAAAATCCAGGTTCTGCTGAAGGTATTCTGCAACACTCTGTTCGTCGAGTGGCGCCACGTTTTTTTTGTTATTAGATAGCTGGGTCACTGCGTTATTTGCCCTTCATATACGGTTGTTGCTGCCCCGGTCATCATCACCGGTCTGTTTTCGCCCTGCCAGAGTATGCTCAGTTTGCCTCCACTTAAGCTTACCTCGACTTCTTCATCAAGCCAACCGCGGCGGATACCATAAACCACAGCGGCACAGGCACCGGTGCCGCAGGCCAGCGTCTCGCCTGCGCCGCGCTCATAAACACGCAGCTGAATATGTCGGCGATCTGTGATTTGCATAAAACCAACATTAACCCGGTTCGGGAATCGCGGGTGCGCTTCAAGCAAAGGCCCCAGTCGTTCAACTGGTGCCGATTCTATATTCTCGACCTTCAGCACAGCATGCGGATTGCCCATCGACACTGCACCCAGCTCTATCAGCTCTCCATTTATCTCGAGCTGATAATGCTCAGCCTGTTGCTCGGCAATAAACGGCAGAGCCTGTGGCCTGAACAGCGGCGCGCCCATGTCCACTTCAACCTGATCCTTATTAACCAGACGCAAATGAATCAGTCCGGATTTTGTCTGCACCGGTATCTCGGTCGACTGTGTCAGGCCTTTTTCAAACACAAAACGGGCAAAACACCGCGCACCATTACCGCATTGCTCAACTTCACTGCCGTCGGCATTATAAATCCGGTACAAAAACTCAGCGCTGGCGTCCTCAGGCTTTTCCACCAGTAATAATTGATCGAATCCGATACCAAAATGACGATCGGACCACTGTTTTATTTTTGCTGCGCTGAGCTTGGGACTTTGATTGATCGCATCGATCACCATAAAGTCATTTCCTAACCCGTGCATTTTTGTAAATTTAAGCATCATCGACAAAATATAACATATAAGATCTTGTTTTTATGACGAAATCTTTTCAGCAGCCAGCCGCTCGTCAGAGCCTTAATGTTTGCTCCAGATCAAGATGCGATTATTGACTGGCATTTCGATATCTTCTTTAAGGCCGATACCTGCCTGCTCAGCAAACTTGCTTAACTCGCTAAGGTCACGAATACCACTAACAGCATCTCTTTGTTTCAACCACTGATCAAAACGGGCATTGCTGTCACTGCTAAACTGACCGTTGTGATTAAACGGCCCATAGCAGCAAAATAAGCCGCCCGGCTGCAGCCAGCGACCCATAGCCTGAAACAGCGCTTCGACATGAACGATCGACATGATATGTAGGGTGTTGGCGGTAAAGACGGCATCGACCGCGGCCAGGTCAGCCGCCTGCAGGTTCATCACATCCAGCTCGATCGGCGCTTTAATATTGCTCAAGCCAGCTTGCTGACGCCACAATTCAATGCCCGCAAGATTCTCCTGCAGATCCGATGGCTGCCATTGCAAATGTGCCATCTGCTGACTAAAAAATACCGCATGCTGACCACTGCCACTGCCAATTTCGAGTACTTGTCGGACCGGTTTGAACAAGCTTTGCAGTTGCTGCAATATGACCTGTTTATTCTCTTCACAGGATTCATAAAACGGTTTATTCATGCTTTCTGCCGTCAGCGCTGATAAAGCGAGCAGAGCAATAAGCGTCTTTCAATCTCGCGTACCAGTCGGGTGTACTCCTCAGAGCCGATACTGCCGTACTCTGTTCGAAACTCAGTCTCTGTCAAACCTTCTGGTAAATAACTGATATCGCCGATTATCTCGTTTTCCGATGCAATCACGAGCAGTCGCTTTTGCATCAGGCTGGCGGTTTTTTCATGCAGCGCCATATCGGCCAGTTTGTTACCACTAATGTCCGCCATTAAATCAACAAAACTAAAGCCGCTACCACCATCCGAGTCTTTCAGCTCTTTCTGCAGACCAATTGCCTGCGACCAGGCCGCATTGGAAAGCGCATTTATCGCACTGCTGACCAGGAAATGCTGCGCCAAGTCTTTGCGCCCTTTTAGCGTCAATGTGATTTTCTTTAAATCGTTATGTGCATCAGTGGAGATATAGCGGGTCGGGTTTCTATTCACCACATAAGCCGCCAGCGTCAGCAGGGCAATCTGGTTTTCTGCAACTGGCTGGCTATTTTGCCGCGAACGTATTGCTGCAAAACGGAATAAAGGCGACAACAGCTTGATAACCGACTGCTCCCGATTGCCCAACTGATTTAGCAAACGATTCATCTCGCCATGGTAAGCCAGAATACGCTCACTCAACTCATCATTTATCAGTACTTCAGTGGCCATTTTTTTCAGCCCAGTCAGGTCTGACTTGTCGAGCTGGTAGTGCAATGTTAAATCTGCACTGGTCACATCAATACGTTTAATGTGATCCCATAAAGCCGTATAACTCGCATAATATTTATTTAGCTGCTGCAGCATATATGGCGTTGCCAGATCGAGTAAGAATCGCGGTACAGAAAGACTGCCAAAACTCAGCTTTTCTAGCACCAGATATTTTCCGTACTCTATTTTAATTAACAGCGACGCATTAAAATAACGCCCTAAAGGATTTTCTGGCAGCCGGTAGGTCATTTTTAAATACACCCGGTCTTTATCAAAAACACTGCGCGCGTTTAAAGCCGGCAGATATTTTTGACTACCATAAAGCAAGATATGATTGCTCTGTTCCATACTCAGAAACAATTTTTTATTTTTTGTACTGATCACGCTGGCCGGGTTATTGGCTTTAAGGATTTGCTGAATTTGAGCTGTCTGTTCCGCTGCCAGACTTTTTGCCGGTGCGACCAGTGCATTGTCATCGACGGCATAAATAACCGCTGTGGCCACGGCAGCTGCCACTATAAATAGTAAGATTAAAAATAAATAGATGATCCGGTTAAACTTCAACGCTATCTTCCTTAAAAACACCGATTATAAAATATCTGGTATTATATATACTTTCAACAACTTCGCAGCACCGTCATAACAGGCAGCGACAATCCATTGATGACACTATCTTTTTTATGCCGTGCTGGCACGGTTGTTAATCTGATCCGACAATGCCGCTGAAGCGCGAAAACATGCCGGATTGGGTTAACTATGTCGCCCAGGATGCTGACGGTCAATGGTGGGGCTATGAAACCGAGCCGAATCTCAGTCATATCAGTTGGTATGAAAACGAAGTCGGGCGCATTGTTAAACTCGATAAAACAAAAGCACAAAGTCACTGGCAGCAAAGCTTGCTTAAAGTCACTGACTGATCCGTGCAAAAAATCAGAGCACTTCATTAACATCAGCGTATGACTTTGCGATCATTAAAAGACGGATCGGCAGTCGGCTGGCTTGCTAAGTTTTAAAACAGCAGTTTTCAGCATTAACTCGCCGCTTTTATAAGCAAGCTCGATTAGTTGTCCGCCAGCAAACTTTCTGAACGAAATAATTGATCCGCCTGCTCACGTTCACGCACCACGGTAACCTGGTCTTTATCGACCATCAGTTCAACCGCACGGCCTCGGCTGTTATAGTTTGAACTCATGCTAAACCCATAAGCCCCGGCAGAACGAACCGCCAGAATATCACCCTGCTGCAAAAACAACTGACGATCTTTACCCAGAAAATCTCCAGTCTCACAGATCGGGCCCACCAGATCATAGACTTTTGCTTCACCGGCGTTTTGCTGTGCCGGCACTATCTCCTGCCAAGCGCCATACAAAGTAGGACGCATCAGGTCATTCATCGCGGCATCAACAATGGCAAAGTTTTTATGGTCATTATGTTTTAAATACATCACCTCGGTCAGCAAAATACCGGCATTACCTGCAATCGCCCGGCCCGGTTCAATCAGCACTTTAAGTCCGCGGTCTTTAAGCCGCGCCACTAATGCACTGGCCTGCTCAGCCGGTGTGGGTGGCTGCTCGTCTTTATACTGAATGCCCAAGCCGCCGCCCAGATCAATATGCGACAATTCGATACCACTGGCCTGTAGTTTATCAATCAGCAGCAGTACTCTGTCCAGTGCATCAATAAACGGCTTAACATCGGTCAGCTGTGAACCAATGTGGCAATCAACACCGTTAATGGTAATATTCGACATCTCTGCGGCTCGCTTATACACCCGCTCAACATCATTGATATCAATTCCAAATTTATTATCTTTCAAGCCGGTGGAGATGTAAGGATGGGTTTTTGCATCGACATCCGGATTGACCCGAATCGAGATACTGGCTTTTTTATCCAGTTCGGCCGCAACCTCATTCAACAGCTCCAGCTCGGCTTCAGATTCGACATTAAAGCAATAGATTCCCACTTGCAGTGCCCGCTGCATTTCTGCCCGGCTTTTACCAACCCCCGAAAAAACAACTTTAGCCGCATCACCACCTGCAGCTAAGACACGCTCTAACTCACCACCTGAAACAATATCAAAGCCCGCACCTAAACGCGCCAGCAGATTTAGTACTGCAATATTTGAGTTGGCCTTAACCGCATAACAAACCAGATGCGGCAGTTCGGCCAGCGCCTCATCAAAGGCCCGGAAGTGGCGCTCAAAGGTTGCACGTGAATAGACATAAGCCGGCGTACCATATTTTTTTGCCAGCTCATTTACATCGATGCCTTCGGCAAACAGCTTGCCATCACGGTATTCAAAAAAATCCATCAACTATGCCTTAATGATTTAAAGGGGGTGAACAGAAAAATGACTAGTGCTGCTGACTGCTACTGTTTTGCTTTTGCTCGGGCAAATACAGTTTACCCGCTTTACCACAGGATGATAAAGCCGCTAACAGGCACAGACTCAAGCAAAAATAGCCACTCAGGCTGACTATCCGATATTTTTTTAACATCCCTGTATTCTACGCAATTCATCGCGATAATACAGCCCTGTGACTTGCCAACACGGCGTACTTCCACCAAAATGCAGCCTCTTTGTCAGCGACCACCTTCAACGAGTTATATTATGTCTATCCAGCAATTAGAGTTCATTGAAAAATGCACCGGCGATAACCCTACTCACAGCATTATCTGGCTGCACGGTCTGGGTGCCGATGGCCATGATTTTGAAGCCATTGTGCCGGAACTGAATCTACCTGCTAACTCTGCCTTCCGTTTCATATTCCCACATGCACCGTTTCAGCCAATAACCGTTAATAAAAACCAGGTCATGCGTGGCTGGTACGATATCCGCAGTACCGATATTGACCGTCAGGAAGATTTTGAAGGCATTCACGATTCAACGATTGCGATCATGAACCTGATCGAAGCAGAAATCGAGCGCGGCATCGCAGCCGAAAACATCGTCCTTGCCGGTTTCTCTCAGGGCGGTGTGATTGCCCTCAATACCGGACTTCGCTATCACAGTAAACTGGCTGGCATCATGGCTTTGTCGACTTACCTGCCATCACACGATGCCTTTCCGGAAAATGCCCATGATGAAAACCGGCAGACGCCAATCTTTATGGCACACGGCAAGCTCGATGAAGTGATCAGTTATCAGATTGCAGAGAAATCACATCAAAAATTAATCAGCATGGGTTACCCGGTACAGTGGCACGCCTATCATATTGGCCACGGCGTTGGCCCGGAAGAACTCGATGACATCAGCCAGTGGTTACAACAGGTACTGAACTAACAGTTTGAGGTTTATCTGCTGCCCGGCAAGCCGTGGTCATATCGTGGCTTAGGTTTGGCCGCATGAGTACCCGGTTTAACCTGAGTCGCTACTAAAAAACCGTCGATAAGCTGGTTATTGCGGTCGGTTTTGTTTTATTCTGATGACACCGCTCAACCCACCCGGGGCATAACAGCATGACGAATCAAATACGCTTACAGGCCGGTCAGACACTCAAAGCCGGCACAAAAGTCGGGCCCGCCGTACCGCTACATGAAATTGTCCCGAGTCGCGATGAAAATGGCAAACCGCTGAGTGATTTCATGATGATCATTCCGAAACTCAAATACCAGTCTGACGACTATATTCAACAGACCTTAAATCAGCTGGAGAAGGTTCTTAATTACTATAAGGATAAAATCGTTTTTGTTGATCTAAATATGAAAATGAATTTGCTATGGGTCACGATCAGACCCATACCCGGGCTGATCATTGAAATATCAGCCGCAATAAAAACCCAGGTGCCCGAAGCCTTACTGGTTGCTGACCACCAGGCAGAAGCTTAATCCTTTATCAGTAAACGGCCATTGATCACCGCTTTTTTCACCTCGTCAGGTGCGGTACCGCCGATATGGTTTCGCGCTGCCACCGAACCTTCCAGTGTCAGTACCTCAAACACATCCTCGCTGATCATCTGTGAAAATTGCTGCAACTCAGTCAGTGTCATTTCACTCAGGTCTTTGGCCGTTGCGACACCCAGAGCAACCGCTTTACCGACCACTTCATGGGCATCACGAAATGGTAAGCCTTTGCGCACCAGATAATCGGCCAGATCGGTTGCGGTTGAAAAACCTTGCTTCGCAGCTTTGAACATATTGTCTTTTTTACAGGTCACCGCCGGCATCATGTCGGCAAATGCGCGTAATGAACCACGCACCGTATCAATCGTATCAAATAACGGCTCTTTATCTTCCTGATTGTCTTTATTATAAGCCAGAGGCTGTGACTTCATCAGCGTTAACAGGCTGACCAAATGACCATTGACGCGACCGACTTTACCGCGCACCAGTTCAGGCACATCCGGATTTTTCTTTTGCGGCATGATTGATGAGCCGGTGCAAAAACGATCCGGCAAGGCAATAAAATCGAACTGCGCTGATGACCAGATCACCAGCTCTTCAGAACAACGCGATAAATGCGTCATTAAAATAGCCGAAGCTGAGCAAAACTCTATCGCAAAATCACGGTCACTGACCGAGTCCAGAGAATTACGCGTTGGCTGATCAAAACCCAGCTGTTGAGCGCTAAACTCTCTATCAATTGGATAACTGGTGCCCGCCAAAGCGGCTGCACCCAATGGCAGCTGATTCATCCGCTGCTGACAGTCCTGCATACGTGAAGCATCACGCTGCATCATTTCAAACCAGGCCATCATGTGATGACCGAACGTTATCGGCTGCGCCACCTGTAAATGGGTAAAACCCGGCATGATGGTATCAAATTCACGCTCAGCCAGATCCAGCAGGCCGCTTTGTAAGCGCCGAATCTCAACCACTATCAGATCGATTTGTTCACGCAGATACAGCCGGATATCGGTGGCGACCTGATCGTTACGCGATCGCCCGGTATGCAGGCGCTTACCGGCATCACCAATTTTTGCAGTCAGCGCAGCTTCGATATTCATATGCACATCTTCAAGCCCGACAGACCATTCGAACTGTCCACTGCTGATTTCAGCCTCAACCTCATTCAGGCCGCGCTGAATATCATCACAGTCTTGCTGGCTGAGTACACCTACTTTTGTCAGCATTCTGGCATGCACGCGGGAACCGGCTATATCCTGCAACGCCATGCGCTGGTCAAAAGTTACAGAGGCGGTAAATTTTTCAACAAAGGCATCCGTCGGCTCACTAAAACGGCCGCCCCAGAGTTTATCTTTGTCCTGATTTGGATCTTGTGACATGATGTTCTATCGCTTTAATAATAATGCAGTGAATTATATCAGAAGTGCAGTAACAGAAGGCATAGCACAAGCGAGTTTGCATAAAATCATGATCCGTCTCATAAAACTCAGCCTTTTGTACTACATTACTGGTGGCTTGATCAAAAATCCCGTCAATAATAAGAAAATGCTTGGTAAACTGCTGGTCAGGAAAAAATATTAACTCATGGAAAAAAAGAGCAAACAACCGTCTCAGCCTGCTGAAGTCTATTTACCCAACTTCTGCGATATTCATTTTATTCTGAGGCTGTTAGTTGTTACCGAATTGATGGCCATTGTACTGAGCTTAAATAGCGCGCCCTTTAACAGTCAGCTATGGGAGCAGCTTTCAATAACCTCGCTGTTTATGATCTGGATTGCGTTAACCAGTGCAGCCGTACTTTGTCTGTTTGGCGGGCTGCTTAACCGGCTCTCTAACACCGCAATCTCCATCATCAGTTATCTGCTGGTTTTATTAATCACCCTGTGTTTTAGTTTTATTACCACATACTTGGCCGATGAATTTGCCCTTAACCAGTTTTATCCGCAGGACTGGGATCAGCAATTTATCTTAAAAAACCTCGCGATCAGTTCCATCGTTATCGCGGTGTTGCTGCGCTACTTCTTTATACAGCATCACTGGAAGCTCAATCAGATATCAGAGGCCCGCACCCGATTAAAAGCACTGGAAGCCAGAATCCGGCCGCATTTCTTGTTTAACAGCATGAACACCATTGCCAGTCTGGTACACGATCAGCCCGATACCGCAGAAACGACTATAATCAATTTAGCGGAACTGTTCCGGGTCAGTTTACGTGAAACAACAGATCATAAGTTATCTGACGAAATTAAGCTGGTTCGCAGCTATCTGGCAATTGAACAACTACGGCTGGGTTCGCGCTTACGTCCCGAATGGGCCATTGAACGCTTTGATAAAGACATTTTACTGCCGGCTCTTTCAATCCAGCCACTGGTTGAAAATGCCATTTATCACGGCGTCGAACCGCTACCAGAAGGTGGCGTTATTAAAATTCGCATCTATAAACATAATAGACGTTTAATAATTTCGGTATCCAACCCGTCTAAAAGAAAAAATGGTAGCACGCATAAAGGCAACCAGATGGCTCAAAATAACATTCGTCAGCGACTAATGCTGGCGTTCGGCAACACCGCCAGTTTTAGCATAGACGAGGGGCCACCGCTGTATACGGTGACGTTAAATATACCCTTTGAGTAATTGAGCAAGGAGTAAGAGGGAATGTATGTATTAATTGTTGACGATGAGCCTTTAGCACGCAAGCGACTTCGCCAGCTGATGGACAATTTCGATGGCTATAATGTCGTCGCAGAAGCAGAAAACGGCGAGCAGGCTCTGCATCAAGTGCAGGCGCTGAAACCCGATATCATTCTGCTTGATATTCGTATGCCCGGCATGGACGGTATTGAAACAGCTCACCATCTGAGTAAGCTGTCAAAACCACCTGCGGTGATTTTTACCACCGCCTATAGCGATCATGCGCTTGAAGCCTTCAGCACACATGCGGTTGATTATGTCCTTAAGCCGATCAAACAGGAACGCCTGAAAGAAGCTCTGGACGCAGCCAGAAGACCAACGCGGGCTCAGCTTAAAGAACTGAATGCGGAAGATGATAATGTCCGCAAACAGATGTGCGTCAAAATTCGCGGCCGGCTCGAACTGATACCGGTAGATGAAATCCGCTATTTTCAGGCCGACCACAAATACGTGACCATGAAAACGGATGCCCATGAATATTTAATTGAAGAGTCTTTGAAATCACTTGAAACAGAGTTTGGCGACAGCTTTACCCGGATTCACCGTAATGCGCTGATTGCTGACCACTTTATCGTTGGCATGACAAAAACCAACGATGGTCAAAACTGTATTTTACTCGACGGGATTGACGACAAACTGGAAATCAGTCGTCGTCATCTGGCTCTGGTTCGGAAAAAGCTTAAGATGCTGGCAAGCCAGCGCTGATTTTAACAGACTCTGCGGCGGTGGAAATTTTCTGTAAGGCCTGTTCAATCGCCTGATCCAAATAGGCGGGATAAAAATCAATCGTGCTAACGCCCACCATTTCCAGCCCCATCATGTCGCCATTGCCGTGTAATAACACCAGGGTTGGGGTCACCATGATATTATAACGACTGGCTAGTTCTTCATAAGTCACCGGTTTGCCGTTAAAGTCGGTTATCGTGGTGTCTTCATCTATCATCACCTTACGTATCATCACCTTACTGTCGTAACTTCTGTTAAGTAACATCGGCCGCAGCACTTCTTCCTCAACTATTTCACAAAACGAGCAACCCTGCATACTGAACTCTAACAGCACCGGTATGCCTTTCTCCTGTGCCAGCGTGCCATCTTTTTGTAAATTGATAGCGGCCTGAATTGAAACGTCTCTGGCATAAACCGGCTTTGTAATTGCCTGAAAACCAAGAATTGAAACCAATACAACCGGAAAAAACAGTTTAAAACCTACTTTCTTCAACATTTTCACTCTTTCTTAAAACTAAGACTTATAACACAGAGCAATTTTACATAAAATAGTTCCTGAATTTCAGCTAATTTGATGAATAACCTATGAGTATAAACACAATCCGTATTGCCACTCGCAAATCACCTCTGGCTTTATGGCAAGCCAATGAAGTATCCAGACAACTCAAGCAGCATCACCCTGAGCTACAGATTGAACTGGTCACCATGGTCACTAAAGGCGATAAGATACTCGATGCTCCGCTGGCAAAAGTCGGTGGTAAAGGTTTATTCGTAAAAGAACTGGAGCAGGGCATGCTCGATGGCGACGCCGATATTGCCGTGCATTCGATGAAAGACGTACCAATGGACTTCCCCGAAGGGCTTTATTTATCGGTGATCATGCAACGCGAAAATCCACATGATGCGTTTGTTTCCAATAATTATGAGGGCCTTGAAGATCTACCAGCCAATGCGCGAATTGGCACCTCGAGCCTGCGTCGTCAGTTACAAATTAAAGCCATAATGCCCGATGCTGAAATGCTGGACCTGCGCGGTAATGTCAATACTCGTCTGGCCAAACTGGATAATGGTGAATACGATGCCATTATTTTGGCTTCGGCCGGGCTGATTCGTCTTGGCTTTGAAGACCGTATAAGGCACAGCTTAAGTCCCGAACAATCACTGCCTGCGGTCGGCCAGGGCGCAGTAGGGATTGAATGCCGTAGCGGCGACAGCGCAATAGAACAGCTGATTGCGCCGTTAAACGATGCCGATACGGCAATTCGATTACGCGCAGAACGGGCCTTAAACAAAGGCCTCAATGGTGGTTGTCAGGTACCTATAGCCGGTTATGCGCTGTTACAGGACAATGAAATTTATCTGCGCGGGCTAGTCGGCAAACCCGATGGCAGTCAGGTCGTTTTTGATGAGATTAGCGGCCCGGCTGAAGGCGCAGAAGAGCTCGGCAGTGAACTGGCTAAACGCTTATTAGCCGCCGGTGCCGCCGACATTTTAGCCGAGCTGGGAATGCTAAACGTTAACTAATGAAGCCGCTAGCCTCTATAACTACCAGCACCGACAGACCATTAGCTGGCCTGTCGGTGCTGGTAACCCGGCCCCAGCAACAGGCTGACTACCTGATCCAGAATTTACAACAACTGGGCGCAGATACACTGCACCAGCCCTGTATTAATATCCAGCCCTATTTTGATCCCGCACAACAGACTGTACTGTCATCGATTAACCACTACGACTTCATCATCTTCGTCAGTGCCAATGCGGTTGACTACGGCTTTGAACTGTTGCGCAGACAGCAACTCTCTATCAGCAAGCCCTTGCTTGCTGCCATCGGTAAAGCCACTGTACAGCGCCTGCAGCACTATTCTGCTAAAAGTGTGATCAGCCCTGAACACGGTTTTGATAGCGAGGCGCTGTTAAACTGTGGGCAATTCTTAGAACATCAAATACGCGCAAAGAAGATACTGATAATCAGAGGCGGTGCAGGCCGGGAACACTTAAAAGATGTACTCAAACAACGCCAGGCCAGCGTTGACTATCTTGATGTTTACCAGCGCAGCGCGTCTGCTATTATCATCACGTCAACTGATTTACAGCAGCTGGATATTTTAACAGTGAGCAGTCAGCAGGGGCTTGAAAACCTACTGGCTATGCTCGACAGCTCAGATCGTGCTGCACTACTCAATAAAACACTGATCACGCCCGGCAGTCGCTGTTCAGATCGGGCTCGTGAACTCGGCTTTAAACGGATCGAAACTGCCGATAATGCCACAGATGATGCTATGCTCAGCACAATCATCAGGCTTGCAGAACAACACCAACCCAACAAACGGGATGTTAAACAATGAGTCCAACCGAAACAACGACCAAGCAACCCGTTACTGACAGCAGCGCGACAGATAAAACCGCTAAGCCCGCCGATAAAAAAGCCAGTAAAGCCAGCCGTTCTAATAGCAACTCGAAAAGCTTCAGCGGTTTTTTATTACTGCTGATATTATTGCTGGGCTTATCAGCAGCCGGCTATTATTTCTGGCTACAGTTACAGGCAAGGCTTGACCAACTCTCTGTCAGCAACACTATTCAGTCTGCCAATATCTCTGAACTGAATCAGCAGTTAACTGATGCCAGCGCCTTGCTTCAACAACAACAGACAAGTTTGCAGGCTTCGGCTGAGTTGTTAACGGAAACACAAAGCCAGCTTAAAGCACTGACTGAAACCCAGCAAACCCTGATCAACACCAGTCAGAATAGCTACGACATTAGTCACCGCTCACAAACTCAGTGGGTACTGGCTGAAGTCGCTTACCTGTTAGCGCTGGCCAATCAGCGACTGCAGATCTCAGAGGACATTAAAACCTCAATCATTGCGCTTAAATCTGCCAATCAGCGACTGCAGGAATTATCTGATCCTAGCCTGCTCAAGGTCAGAAAAAAAATCAGCGAAGAAATTTACCAGCTCACCCTGTTAAAGCAACCGGATATCAACGCCATCGCTTTTAGTCTGGATAATATGATGCAGGCAATACAACAGCTGCCGTTTAAATCTCTGCATCAGCAGTTACTTGAGCAGCCTTCAAATGATGAAATCATTGAATTAGTCTCGGTTGCTGATGAATCACTGTTCGCCACTTTCTGGTCACGTATTAAATCTCTGGTCACCATTAAAAAGCATAACAGAGTACTGCAGTCACCAGTTAATGCATTGGATCAACAACAAATACTTTCACGCCTGCGTACGGCCCTTGAGTCCTCACGTATAGCAGCCATCAATAAAAATACTGCTCTTTTTCAGCTCGACAGTAATAAAGCGCTCGACAGCCTTTCACAGCACTACGATAAAAGCGACAACCGGGTTGCTGCCCTTATCAGTGAACTGAGCGCACTGAGTCAGCTGACCTTAATGGCCGAATTACCCGATATTACCGGCTCTTCTGTATTATTACAGAACGTCATCGCCTTAAAAGATGCAAACTCCCAACTCGGTCAGCAGCCTGCTAAAAACAACAGAGGTAAAAGCCAACAATGAAATTAATTAAACGACTTTTATTTCTGCTGCTGATATCGGCATCGATTTATCTCGGCTACTTTATTAAACAACAGGGAACCGGGTTGGTTCTGATCCAGTATCAGAGCTTTACTATTGAGACCTCGGTCTTCGTTTTTGGCGGCTTTATTATTCTGCTGTTCATCGTTTGCTACGTGTTATTACGTTCACTGCTTAATCTAATCCGAATGCCCGAGTTTATAAGCCGCTCTTACTCACGTTATCAGAACAATAAATCCTCTTCGGGTCTGATTGCCGGGCTCACCGATTTTTCAGAAGGGCGCTTCAAAAAAGCCGAAACCAATTTCATTCGTCAGGCTTCCGGCAACAAAAATTCGTTTCTAAACTACCTGCTGGCTGCACGTGCTGCCCAGTTACTGCATGCTGACTCACGCCGCGACAATTATCTGAAACAGGCTCACGATCTGAACCCGGATGCTGAAATTGCGATCGGTCTAACGCAGGCTGAGTTGCAGCTTTCGCATCAACAAAACGAAATGGCGCTGGCGACCTTAAACCAGTTAATCGCAACTCATCCGAAACATGAATTCGTCATGCGACTAATGTCACGCGCCTATCTGCAACTGGAAGACTGGGCGCATTTATGCCCGTTACTAAAAGACATTAAACAAACAAATGCGTTACCGGAAGATGTTTTGCTGAAAACTGAAAAAATCGCCTATGCCGGTTACTTAAAAGTGACCGGCTTACAACGAGACATTTCAAAGCTGGAAAGCATCTGGCAGGGCATGCCTAAGTACCTGAAAAAGGATACCGCAAATATTCAGCTCTATGCCAGTCTGCTAATCAATAACAATGAATTAAAGCGTGCCGAATCGGTACTGCGCGATGCCCTGAATAAACAGTGGAATGACGAACTGATTGCTGTTTACGCCCGATTTGTCAGCGACATAAAAAGCGATAACACCAATGATTATTTCAACGAACTGTTAGCCAGTTGTCAGAAGTGGCTTAAATCAAACCCCCGTCAGGCCAACTTACTGTTAGCCGCAGGAAAAATTTGTACGGTATTACATCTCTGGGGTAAGGCTCGAGCGTTCTTCGAATCAAGTCTGGCCTGCCAGCCTCAGGCTGATACCTATTTACAACTGGCTTTATTAACGGAGCAGAGTGAAGACAGCTCGAAAGCACAGGCCTATTATCAGCAGGGCCTGAAATTCTGCCAGCAAAAAGACAGTGCTATTCTGTAACGCCTAACCAGCCCAGCGCCTGCTGGCGGTTAAAAAAAGCTTGTTGATGACGCACCTGCGTCGTGATCATGGCTTTGGATTGCGCATACAACTGGGTTAAGTTTTTGATTTCTTCGTTGCTCACCACCCAGGCCAGCTTTGAGCCCGGATCTATCGCGGTTAACAGGCTGGCTGTTTTCGCAATATCAAACAGCTGATCGAAATCAAATTCGCTCCAGTCTCCCTGTGTGGTATCAAATAACTCGTTGTAGCCAAAATGCGATGAAACCGTCCAAATACGCGACATATAATCATCAACATCTGTTTTTTTCATAATCCCTGTGCAGTTGGTATAAACACATAACTGCTCATGATCGACCTGATTTTCGATTGCCATAGGGCAAATTCCCTTTATTTTGCTGCTTCTTGTGCATCCACAGAATATTCAAAAGCATCTGAATACATCTGTTCCGGCTTGGCACCCTGTGCCAAAAATGCCTGTTTTGCCGCATTCACCATCGGTGGTGGGCCACTCATATAAATATCGAACCCAGACAGGTCAGTAAACTGCTTTATCACCGCCTCGTGTACGAAGCCTGTTTGACCTTGCCAGTCGTCCGCCTGCTCGGCATCTGACAGCACGACGGTGTATTCCAGATTAGGCAACTTCTGCTGTAATGCCTGTGCCTGCTGTTGCATAAAAATATCACGTTTTGCACGCACACCACAAAACAAATGAAACTGATTTTTTAACTGTAGACTGTGCGCATGCTCTAGCATTCCGTTCAATGGCGCATATCCGGTACCACCTCCGACCATGATTACCGGGCGCTGGCTCTCTTCATCCAGATAAAAACCACCAAAGGGACCTTCTATCCGTAACAGCGCTTTTTCTTGCATTTCATCAAATACATGGCCGCTGAAATAGCCACCTGGCACATGCCTGATCTGTAATACGATGACATCATCCTGGTGCGGCGCATTGGCAATCGAGAAGGCCCGACGCTTGCCACCTTTTAACAATATTTCAATATACTGGCCGGCTAAAAACTGCATCCGCTGACTTTCTGGCAGTTTTAGCTGCAGCTGCATCACATCATGTGATAGTTTTTCAATGCTGGTAACCCGAGCCGGCATAATTTTGGGTTTTATTTCCGCACTACTGCTAATTTCCTTAATATTGAGCACGACATCAGCTGAGACTCGAGCCTGGCAACATAAGACCTTGCCTGCAGATTTGTCATCTTCGCTTAAACAGGAGGTATTGCGCTCTGCGTAATCCACCTCACCACTAATCAGTTGAGCGGCGCAGGCTCCACAGGCACCATTACGACAGCCATAGGGTAACGATAAACCATGGTTTAGAGCCGCATCAAGAATGGACTCATCCTCAGTAATCTCAAACTGATGGCCACTTGGCTGTAATGAAATCTTAAAACTCATGTAATATAACCCTGCTAACCTTTTCAAGCCGGCTATTGTCGCTTATTTACGCTAAAGTTAAAACCATGAAACATACTCTAATTGTCGGCTATGGCCAGCTCGGCTCAGCGCTTTGCGAGCAGCTACTCAATCACGGGCAGCAGGTAACGACTATCAGCAGAAAACAGCATGCAGTACTTTCAAAACATCATCAGCATTTGCAGATAGATCTGGATAATGAAACAAACCCAATCGAAATCACCGAGCAGCTTGATACGCTTTGCTATTTTGCACCTCCTTCGGACACAGATCTGACCGATCAGAGACTCACTCAGTTTCTGTTAGCTCTGCAATCACCTGTTGCGCATATTATTTACATCAGCACCAGTGGCGTCTATGGAGATTGCGCTGGCCAGTTGATCGACGAACAATACCCGACAAAACCCTCTGCCAGCCGCTCAAAAAGACGGCTTGATGCTGAACAGCAACTTGTTCAATTCAATAAGTCTACTTCTACAGCTGTTACCATTTTACGTTGTGCTGCGATCTACTCAAGTAATACAGTCAATCGAAAACGAATAGCTGCAAATACCAGGCCCGTAATTAACCAAAATCAGGCTCCCTATACAAATCGGATTCATCTGGAAGATCTAGTGGAAGTTTGTGTCTGTGCAATAAAAAACACAGCCGATGGCATTGAAATTTATAATGTCAGTGATGGTCATGCCAGTACTACGACTGATCATGCATGGCTGCTGTCTGACTTAGCAGGCCTTAAAAGAATGCCAGAAATAGCGATAGAAGATGCCGATCAATATTACAGCCCTGCTTACATCAGCTACCTGAATGAATCTAAACGTCTAGATATAACCAAATTAAAGAAAAACCTAAAACCAGTATTTAAGTTCGCATCGATTAGCGATGGTATTATTTATTGCTTACGTTAGCTGATAACGTAATGACAGCAGATTTAATCCACAACCTTATACTGATTTTTGCCTGCGTCTTTGGCTCTATACAAACCTCGATCTGCTCTCTTTATAATTGAAGCAATATCAGTATCCCCTTCAACTGAGCTCGTCAGACCAATACTAATGGTTACTTTTCCAACTACTTCAAATGTGTGTTCAGCAATCAAATCAATTATTTTTTTTGCTAAAGTGCAGCGTCCTTCTTGGTCGGTTTCCGGCGACAATATAATAAACTCTTCACCTCCCCAGCGGGCAAAGTAATCGTTGTTTCTAATATAATCTCTGATCAGTTGCGCTATTCCTTTAATGACGATATCTCCTACATCATGCCCGTAAGTATCATTAATTTTTTTAAAATTATCGATATCTAGCATTAATATTGAAAATGGAGATTGGTGTCTTATAAACCGGTTCAGTTCATAATCTGCTACTTCTTTAAACTTTCTTCTATTATAAATATTTGTTAGTACATCAATATTTACCAGTTTTTCCAGCTGTTTTGTTTTCTCTTCCAATAATTGAGTTCTGGTAGAGACCAGCTCTTCCAGTTCATTCTGATATTTGAAAAGCAATTTATTTAATGTCACTGATTTATTAAATGACCTGCTGGCAAAATAACCACTCATCGTCATAACAAAAACGATTAATAGCCGCATCCAAAGCTCAGTTCCCTCAGCAAAAAACAGACTCGTAATTAGCGTATGCTCTGGCTCTAGTATAAAAGAGTCGATTACAGCATCGATCAGCCAAATGATACTTCCTGCAAAGAAACCCAGTATTGTAAATATCGCCGGATGTGGAACCGACGAAGATATCAGCAGATTGGTAGCTTCCTTGTCATCCAAGTGACTTCACCTCTTATTTATTACCCGTTTTATTAATAATTTCTTTCAGTATCGCTATATTTTCTTCATTATTAAAATCGAATTTTTCAAGATCCAGTCCGTTTTCTTTAAGCTGGTTTTTCATTGAATTAATATCAATATTTTCGAGTTTGATATCCTGCTGTTTGATTAAGCTAAACAGCTCATCTTTATTCTCTGCTGCCAACTCAAGTAAAATATCTGTATCAATGTTTTTAACCTGTTTCATCACACTTTCAGAAACTGATTCAACCGACACATCTTTAACATCATGCAAAGTTTTATTTAACGCTTCTTTATTATCCTGATAAAAATAATAACCGGCTCCGGCTAAAATGATTAAGATGATAATATTGATCAGTGTTTTCATTAGACTGCCTCTCCGATAATTTTTAACTGGTAAGTCACTAACTTATTCTTCTATTTTTAAACTGTCCCAGATCGCATCCACTTTTTCGACCACTGCAGGCTCCATAACAATTGGCTCGCCCCATTCACGATCGGTTTCACCCGGCCACTTATTGGTTGCATCCATTCCCATTTTAGAGCCCAGGCCGGAAACCGGTGAGGCGAAATCGAGATAGTCGATGGGGGTGTTTTCTATTAGCAGGGTATCCCGTGCCGGATCCATTCGAGTGGTCATCGCCCAGATTACGTCCTGCCAGTTACGGGTACTGACATCATCATCAACCACGATAACAAACTTGGTGTACATAAACTGGCGTAAAAAAGACCAGACTCCCATCATCACGCGCTTGGCATGACCTGGGTATTGTTTTTTCATGCTGACAATAGCAACCCGGTAAGAACAGCCTTCAGGTGGTAAATAAAAATCCACAATTTCTGGAAACTGTTTTTGCAGAATCGGCACAAAGACTTCGTTTAAAGCCTCTCCCAGAATCGCCGGTTCATCCGGTGGTCGACCGGTATAGGTACTGTGATAAATCGGCTCTTTACGGTGGGTGATTTTTTCTACGGTAAACACGGGAAACTGATCAACTTCATTATAATAGCCAGTGTGATCGCCGAACGGGCCTTCATCGGCAGTTTCATCGGGATAAATAAATCCTTCCAGCACAAATTCGGCAGATGCCGGGATTTGTAAATCACTTAACAGGCAGTCCGATACTTCGGTTTTTTCACCACGCAACAGACCAGCAAAAGCATATTCAGATAATGAGTCGGGTACCGGCGTGACAGCGCCTAAGATAGTGCCGGGATCTGCTCCCAGCGCAACAGCAACCGGAAACGGCTGACCCGGATTGGCTTTCTGAAACTCAAGAAAATCCAGTGCCCCGCCACGGTGCGATAGCCAGCGCATAATCACTTTGTTTTTCGCGATGACTTGCTGCCGATAGATACCGAGGTTTTGTCGCTCCTTTTCCGGGCCTTTAGTCACCACCAAGCCCCAGGTAATCAACGGCCCGGCATCACCAGGCCAACAGGTTTGGACCGGTAATCTGGACAAATCGACATCGTCTTTTTCAATAACGATTTTTTGGCAAGGCGGGTTCTTAACCAGCTTAGGCGCCATATTCAGCACTTGCTTAAAGACCGGCAGTTTTTCCCACGCATCACGCATACCTTTTGGTGGCTCTGGTTCTTTTAAGAAGGCCAGTAATTCACCCAGCTCGCGCAAAGCATCAATCGATTCTTTACCCATGCCCAGCGCCACCCGGCGCGTAGTACCAAATAAATTTCCTAGCAACGGCACATCAGAGTCTTTAACATTTTCAAACAGCAGAGCAGGGCCACCGGCTCTTAAGGTGCGGTCACATATTTCGGTTATTTCCAGGTTTGCATCAACTTCCTGAGTAATGCGCTTAAGCTCACCCATTTTTTCGAGCTGGTCAATAAAGTCTCTGAGATCTTTGTATTTCATATATTATTTTCTTTTTAAGAAATCTGATTATTTCAAACCGCTGTGACGAAGCAGGGCAGCACTGTCAGGTTCCCTGCCTCTGAAATTTTTAAACAATAGTGCAGCCGGTTCTGAACCACCTTTTTCTAAAATATTATGCAAAAACTTTTGCCCGGTTTTCTTATCGAAAATACCGTTTTCTTCAAAGCTGGAAAACGCATCTGCTGATAACACTTCGGCCCATTTGTAGCTGTAATAACCGGCCGCATATCCACCGGCGAAGATATGTGAAAAACTGTTCTGGAAGCGGTTTTCAGCCACAGCAGGCTGCACACTGACCCGTGCCCGCACCTCATCCAACGTTTGTTGTACATCCTGATAACCCGGTGTTGCATAGTTCTTATATAATTCAAAATCAAATAATGCAAACTCCAGCTGGCGCACCATGGCAGATGCCGCCCGGTAATTCTTTGCACTGAGCATCTTATTAAACAGCGCTTCGGGAATTTTTTCACCGCTTTCATAATGCCCGGAAATCAGTTCCAGTGAGTCTTTTTGCCAGCACCAATTTTCCATAAACTGGCTCGGTAATTCCACTGCGTCCCATTCCACACCGTTAATGCCGGCAACATCAAACTCGTCAACCAAAGTCAGCATGTGATGCAGGCCATGACCAAACTCATGGAACAGCGTTGTCACCTCATTGTGATCAAACAAGGCTGGCTTATCGCCCACTGGTGGCGTCAGATTACAAACCAGATAAGCCACCGGCGTTTGCAGCTGATCTGCCACTTTCATACGGCCAACGCAATCATCCATCCAGGCCCCGCCCTGTTTATTGTCTCGCGCATAAAGGTCGAGATAAAACTGACCACGAAGTTGTTTATTGGCGTCGAATATATCAAAGAACAGGACCTCATCATGCCAGCACTCAACCGTGTTATTCTCTTTAATATCAATATCATAGAGTCGATTAACGATCTCAAACAAGCCTTTTATCACGGTCGGGGCAGGGAAGTATGGTTTTAAATCCTGCTGACTAAACTGATAGGTTTTATTTTTTAATTTCTCAGCATAATAGCCAATATCCCAGGCCTGCAAAGTCTCCAAACCATCGCTGTCTTTGGCAAAGCTTGTTAATTGCTGATGCTCTTCAAGCGCTTTAGCGTGTGACTTATCATTTAACTCGTTTAAAAAATTTAAAACATCGTCACAGGAGTTAGCCATTTTTTTTGCTATTGAAACCTCTGCATAGTTTTTAAAACCTAACAGCTCTGCAATCAACAGCCGGCCTTCCAGAATATCCTTGATCACTTCTGTGTTATCGAAGCGTTTATTATCTGCATTTTTATCTTTTATTTCTGATGCTCTGGTGACATAGCCTAGATAGACTTCTTTTCGTAACGAGCGATTATCAGCATAGGTCATCACCGCATTGAAAGATGGAAAATCCAGACCCAATAAGTAGCCCGTTTTTTTCTTCGACGCAGCATTCTGTGCCAGCATATCCAGGGCATAATCTGGCAAGCCTGTTAACTCAGTTTTATCGGTGATTAATTTTTTCCACTGATTAGTGGCATCCAGAACATTCTGCGAGAAGGTGTTGGTGAGCTGAGATAATAATTCCTTTATTTCTTTAAAGCGTTTCTTTTTATCGGCATCTAAGGCCACCCCACCTAATTCAAAGTCGCGTAAGGCCTGCACAATGCATTGTTTCTGAGCATGACTATAAGTTTCAAAATCAGCCGACTGCTGCAGACACTTATAGGCCTCATAGAGTGCTTTATTTTGTGATAATTCGGTGTGATAACTGCTCATCATCGATAAGCACTTATCATGTTGTGATCGCCAGCTCTCGCTGTTCATGACCGAGTTCAAATGCCTGACCGGAGACCAGACCCGGCTTAACCGTGAATCCATCTGTTGTAACGGGGTTATCAGGTTATCCCAGCTGAATACCGCCTGTGTTAACAGTGTTTCCAGTTGTTGTCTGTTATCTGACAGAACCTGTTCAACTGCAGGCAGAATATTGTCGGCGTGTAAATGTCTGAATGCCGGTAGCGCATCCGTATTAAGCAGGGGGTTCATACTGATTGATCCGCTTTGTTATTGCCGTCTGTTTACTGGCTAAGTGCAGCAAGCAGACGACAAACTGTTAATAAATTATACGTCGATGTTACTGGCTGACAGGGCGTTAGCCTCAATGAAATCACGACGCGGCTCAACATTGTCTCCCATCAGCGTGGTAAAGACTTCATCGGCGCCTATCACATCTTCAATTTTTACCTGCAACATACGGCGGGTAGCCGGGTCCATGGTGGTTTCCCAAAGCTGATCGGGATTCATCTCACCCAGACCTTTATAGCGCTGAATGCTCTGACCACGACGGGCTTCTTTCATTAACCAGTCCATCACCTCTTCAAAGCCGGCAACATCCATACGCTTATCACCGCGCTGGATATACGCTGTATCTGATAACAGGCCATATAATTTACTACAGAAGCTGTTAATCACACCGAATTCAGGGCTGTTAAATAGCTCAGCAGGCATCAGACTCGGATGATCAAGACCATGCCGCTGGCGGTTAATGCTGATCGCCAGAGCACCCTCATTTTCTTCGTCATCAACAATCTCAAACTGGTAACTGACTCCCTGTTCTTTAGTTAACTCGACCTCTTCAATGATCTTATCTAACCAGTTTTGCATGGCCTTACGGTCTTTTAATTGCTGCTCTTCTAATGACGGGGCTTTCAGCATGCTTTTCAGCACTAATTCATCATAACGGCGAGATAAGCGTGTTATCACCGACATGGAGCGCATGTATGTCTGCGACAAATCTTCCAATGCAGTACCCGAAATAGCCGGGCTACGCGCTTCAACATGTAATTCTGCACCGCTTAATGCCAGTTGTAATAAATACTGATTTAACTCGGCATCATCTTTTACATAGCGCTCCTGCTTACCTTTTTTCACTTTATACAGGGGAGGCTGAGCAATATAGATATGACCTCTTTCTACCAGCTCAAACATCTGTCGATAAAAGAAGGTTAACAGCAGGGTACGGATGTGTGAGCCATCCACGTCAGCATCGGTCATGATAATGATGTGGTGATATCTCAACTTATCCGGATTAAATTCTTCCTTACCGATACCACAACCTAACGCAGTAATCAGGGTGCCGACTTCTGCTGAAGCCAGCATTTTATCGAAACGTGCTTTTTCGACATTAAGAATTTTACCTTTAAGTGGCAGAATAGCCTGGGTTTTACGATCACGGCCCTGTTTCGCTGAGCCGCCAGCAGAGTCACCCTCCACCAGATAGATTTCGCATTTAGCCGGGTCTTTTTCCTGACAATCTGCCAGCTTACCGGGCAAGCCAGCTATATCCAGTGCGCCTTTGCGGCGGGTCATCTCGCGAGCTTTACGGGCTGCTTCACGAGCTCGCGCTGCATCCACAATCTTCGCGGTTATCGCTTTAGCCGCTGCCGGGTTTTCAGCCAAAAATTCCTGCAAGGCCTCGCCCATGGCTGATTCAACCGCCGATTTAACTTCTGATGACACCAGCTTATCTTTTGTCTGTGATGAGAATTTAGGATCCGGTACTTTTACCGATAACACAGCGGTTAAGCCTTCACGCGCATCATCACCAGTGGTACTGATTTTATTCTTTTTAGCAACACCCTCAGCTTCCATGTATTGATTCAAAGAACGTGTTAAAGCGCCACGGAAACCGGCTATATGGGTACCGCCATCACGCTGCGGGATATTATTGGTGTAAGGAAATATGTTTTCCTGATACGAATCGTTCCACTGCAACGCGGCCTCAACCACAATGTCGTCTTTTTCTTTACTAAACGAGAAGACCTGTTCATGCAGCGGGGTTTTATTACGGTTCAGGTGGCTAACAAAAGCACTGATACCGCCCTCGTATTCAAAGGTGTCGGTTCTGTCATCACGGCCATCGGTCAAAACAATACGCACACCTGAATTCAGGAAAGATAACTCACGTAATCGTTTGCTTAAAATATCGTAATGGAATTCAGTCAAGGTAAAGATCTCAGCACTCGGCCAGAAGCGCAATTCAGTCCCTGTTTTAGCTGAATCACCGATAATTTCCAGCGGAGCCTGCGGATCACCCAGATGATACTCCTGCTGATACTTCTTACCATCGCGGCCTATCGTGATAACTAGCTTCTCAGACAGCGCATTCACCACCGAAACGCCGACCCCGTGCAGACCACCTGAAACCTTATACGAGTTATCATCAAACTTACCGCCGGCATGTAGTACCGTCATAATCACTTCAGCGGCCGAAACACCTTCTTCAGGGTGGATATCAACCGGTATACCACGGCCATTATCTTTCACTGAAACAGAACCATCACTGTGAATCTTCACATCAATCTGCGAACAATGCCCTGCTAGGGCTTCATCGATCGAGTTATCAACGACCTCAAACACCATATGATGCAGTCCGGTGCCATCGTCTGTATCACCGATATACATACCTGGTCGCTTGCGAACTGCTTCCAGTCCTTTTAAGACTTTAATATTTGAAGAATCGTAAGATTGATCACTCATAAAACATGCCTTTTATAAAAGTTAAATCATTATGCCTTTTCTGAAACCATTCCATGTTCCACGTGGAACATTTTCTGTTCTGACCATAATGACAAATCGACCGCATTCTTTTCAATCGATGTAATAAATAATTGAGCTGGTAATTCTGACATCATTTTTAATATTTTTTGACGATGCTGGCTATCTAGCTCAGCGGGTAAATCATCAAATAAAATAACACTGTTTTTCTTGGTTGCCTGATGAAATAACAAACCTTGTAACAGCCGTAATAATACCACTAAACTCTTCTGCTGACCTCTTGAAACTGCGGTTTCTGCATTTAATCCATTAATTTTAAAGCGTAAATCTGCGCGCTGTGGACCTGCTTGTGAAAAGCCTCTTTCCATGTCTGTTTTTAGGGCTTGCTCAAACACCACGGGTAGATCTGTTTCTCTGTTCCAGCCTCGGTAATAATCAATAACAATGGTTTTGTCATCAAACACCAGCTCTTGAAATTGATTTACCAATAGCTGTAATTGCTTTACGTAGTTTCGCCGTAAATTATCGATTTTTTCAGCTGCTTCAAAAATCTGTTGATCCCAAACATGGAATGTTTTAGCGGGCTGACGACTGCGTAAAGCGGCATTGCGTTGTTTTAAGGCTTTTTGGTAGCGTTGCCAGATACCGTTATAAGATTGTTCCACGTGGAACAATCCCCAATCGATGAATTGTCTTCTTTGTTTAGGGCCACCGGATATTAATTGGTGACTTTCAGGGTGTAGTGCAATAACAGGAAGCTGGATAGCCAGTTCAGATAGCCGATTGATTTTGACACCATTGAGTTTTATTAACAGCTTTTCTCTGTCGTGCAAAATACCCGCTGGAATAATTCGATTTTGTTCATTGACCAGTCTGCTGAAGATGTGCATTTGTTGTGAGTGCACATTCATAACATCTTTGATTTTATGGGTAAGAAAGGAACGCCCGTGAGACAGAAAGTAAATGCTTTCAAGCAGGCTGGTTTTACCAGAAGCATTGGAACCGTAGATCAGATTAACAGTTGGGCTAGGTTCAATACCCAACTGTTGAATATTCCGGAAACCCTGTGCTTCCAGATAGGCCAGACTCATATTGCTAAGTTATTATGAAGATTATAATAATCTGCAATCTATAGTCGCATTGGCATAATGACGTATTTAGAATGTTCATCATCCGGGTACTGTACCAGGCAACTACTATTAGAATCCTGCAAGCTGATATGCACCAGCTCCGATGAACTGGCATTAAGCACATCCAGCATATAATTCACATTAAAGCCGATTTCGATATCATCTCCCTGATAGTCAGCAACTAATTCAACATCGGCTTCTTCGTGATCCGGGTTATGTGATTGCAGTTTGATTACAGCGTTATTTAATAACAGTCGAATACCACGAAACTTTTCGTTAGATAAAATAGAGGCTCTGACCAGAGCTTGTTTAAATTCATTTCTGTCAATAACCAGTAAATTATCGCCTTTTTCAGGAATAACACGGGTGTAATCAGGGAAACGGCCATCGATCAGCTTTGAGGTAAAGATAATATTATCGATTTTGACTCGTATATGGTTTTTAGCAATCGCAATCTCAACTACATCATCATTATGCTGTAATAAACGACTCAGCTCTAAAATACCTTTACGAGGAACGATCACCTGCATGTTTTCTGTAATATCTAGGCCTGCCAACTGTTCGCTATAAGACAGTCTGTGTCCATCGGTCGCAATAGAGCGAATACCTTCTGCATTCAGGTCAAATAGTAAGCCATTGAGATAATAACGAACATCTTGCTGAGCCATTGCAAATGCTGTTTTTTCAATGACCGACTTAAACTGTGTTTGAGTAATACTAAAACTCACTATCGGCGTTAATTCTTCAAGTGAAGGAAAATCAGAAGCCGGTAGGGTGGCCAGTGAGAAACGACTGCGTGAGGATTTAACAATGGCTTTATCTTTATCAATACTGATGCTGACATTGGCACCATCAGATAAGGATTTGCAGATATCCAATAATTTCTTAGCCGGTAAGGTTGTTTCACCCGGTTCATCTGTCATCTGATTGATGGTTGAAACTAATTCAATTTCAAGATCGGTAGCAGTCAGCGAAATACTTTGAGCATCACATTGAATTAAGACATTGGACAATGCCGGCATGGTTTGCCTTTTTTCGACAGCTCCGATGATTTGCTGGAGAGGTTTTAAAAGATCATCCCTTTGAATTGAAAGTTTCATAGCTTACCTTATTAATATAATTTGTTTTTTTATATAAAAATAGTAGTAGTAATAAGTATCCCTTAAAAACGGGGGTAACTCAGTAATTGTATTATATTTCAACTGCTTAGCAACGAAAATCATACTGCATAAGCCGCTATTAAGTTGCGAGTATCATGCAAACAACTTGTGGATAACTTTATCGCTTCATTTTATACCGTGTTAATAAAGAGCTTATCCACAAGCAAATCACATTATATCCCTAAGCCTCGATATGAAGTAGTAGGGATCGTTTATTTTAGCGATCAGGTACTTAATATACGGTAAAGATTTTTATAATCTTCATCAATCCGCATATCAGATTCTCTTAGCTCAATCACTTTCTTGCAGGCATGAATAACCGTGGTGTGATCACGGCCACCGAAAGCCGCGCCAATTTCAGGCAAACTGTGATTGGTTAATTCCTTTGATAACGCCATTGCAATCTGCCGTGGCCGGGTAATTGAACGACTACGGCGGTTAGACAGCAAATCTGAAATACGAATCTTGAAATACTCAGCCACCGTTTTTTGAATGTTTTCGATTGTCACCTGTTTATCGTGTTGCGCAATCAGATCTTTTAAGGCCTCTTTGGCAAACTCGATATTGATTTCACTACCGGTAAAACGCGCAGTGGCACTGACCCGGCGTAAAGCGCCTTCAAGTTCACGGATGTTGGAGCGAATGCGTTTAGCAATGAAGAAAGCCGTGTCATCAGGAATAACCAGGCCATGCTCTTCTGCTTTTTTATGCAGGATAGCGACGCGTGTTTCCAGCTCCGGTGGTTCAATAGCCTGGGTTAAACCCCAGCCAAAGCGCGATTTTAGCCGGTCTTCAAGCCCATCAATTTCTTTCGGGTAGCGGTCACAGGTCAGAATAATCTGGCGGTTACCTTCAAGCAGTGTATTAAAGGTGTGAAAAAACTCTTCCTGTGAGGAGTTTTTACGGGCGAAAAACTGGATGTCATCAATCAACAAGGCATCAAGTGATCGATAGTATTGTTTGAATTCATCGATCATTTTATGTTGTAGCGCTTTAATCATGTGAGAGACAAACCGTTCCGAATGCAGATACGCGACTTTAGCATTTGGATTGGTCTGCAAGATTTGATTACCAATCGCGTGCATTAAATGGGTTTTACCAAGACCCACGCCGCCGTAAATAAAAAACGGGTTATAGGCCTGACCAGGGGTTTCAGCCACTTGTTTGGCAGCGGCGCAGGCCAGTTGATTAGATTTACCCTCAACAAACTGTTCAAAGGTATAGTTTGGGTTGAGGTTAGAGACAAAGGACTCTGCAGGGCTATCGATAGCCGCCTCCGCCGGTTTAGTACGGGTTACCTGTTGCAGCCTTTCCGCCAGACTATCGGGTAAGTTTCGGTTAAATTCGCGTTTTACAGTGGTCTTCTTTTGACTACCCACGGTTAAATTCACGTTGTAATCATCAGATTTGCTTATTTTTTTTACAATCGTCTGAATTTGAGAAAAATAATTACCCTTAACCCAGTTTAAAACAAACTGATTAGGTGCCAGCAGGCTCAGGCTATTGGTTTCTTCAATCGCGTGCAGTGGCCGAATCCAAGTATTGAGTTGTTGCTCAGTCAGCGTGTCTTCCAGTGCCTGCAAGCACGCCAGCCAAATAGTATCGGACAATTTGGATATTCCCCTAACAGCCTGAGCGCGCAGAAATCGTCAGAGATTGCAGCGAAAACAGACCTGTAAATAATGAAAAAGAAAACGATCTTTATGAGAAAGAATGTAAGCTGATGTAGCACAGCTAGTGGATAAAGATCAGACCATTATTTTAGCGCTCAGCGGAAAAGTTATCCACAGTTATCCGGCGCTTTTTTGATTATTTGTGGATAAGTTAATTAGTGTAATAATATTTTGCATTTGTCGTGTTAAACAAGTAAAATCCGCGGTTCGATTTTGTAGCTCTATTCTGGATATCAGTGATATGAAAAGAACATTCCAACCTAGCCGTATTAAACGTGCTCGTACACATGGTTATCGCGCTCGTATGGCCACTAAAGGTGGACGTGCAGTAGTAAAAGCGAGACGTGCAAAAGGCCGTAAGCGCTTAACTGCTTAATATTTCTTAGACTAATTAAGAGATATTAATGACCGGTAATGCGCACTTTCCCAAGTGCGCAAAGCTCTTAAAGCCAGCAGAATTTAAACGCGTGTTTAATGCTGCGAAAAAAGTGAGTGACCGTCATCTGACGGTTTTCTACAGCGCAAACGACCTCAATCAGCCCCGATTAGGTCTGGCAATATCCAAAAAAGTATCGAAACGGGCTGTTGATCGTAACCGCATTAAACGCCTGGCAAGAGAAACCTTTCGCTTACAACAACCTGATCTGCAGTATTCAGATTGTATTGTTCTGGCCAGACCCAGTGCGGTTAAGGTTGATAATAAAGAACTGAATGCGTCCTTTAATAAACTTTGGAACAAGTTAAGTCAGACTAAACCCAAGGTGACAGCTGATGCATAAACTATTTATCTATATAATACGTGCCTATCAGATTGTACTGAGCCCGGTTTTTGGCCAGCACTGCCGTTTTACACCGAGCTGCTCGAATTATGCTATTGAAGCATTACAAAAACATGGTATTTTGCGGGGCAGCTGGTTAGCAAGCAAACGTTTATTGAGTTGTCACCCCTGGCACGAAGGGGGCTATGATCCGGTGCCGGAGCATAAGCACAACTGTAAGCACAAACATTAATTGACTATAAAACTGTTTTAAACAGTTCAATGCATATAAAAGAAGAATCAGACTGATGGAAAATCAACGCACACTCTTATATATATCTCTGGCGATGTTATTGTTTTTATTGTGGGGTAGCTGGCAGCAAGATTACGGCCCACAGCCAGAACAGGTTATCAGCAAACCATCAGCAAGCAACGAAAGTAGCGCGATAGCGGATGATATTCCCGGTGCTGCGAAGCCACCCGCAACCGATCTACCGGCAGCAGTCCCGATGACAGATAGCAAAGGCATGCCAATCATGTCGGCTATTGCAGATAAGCCCGGTCAGCAGCGTATACACATTGAAACCGATAAATTAATCGTTGAACTGGATAGCCGAGGTGGTAATTTCAGTGTGGTAAAACTGCGTGATTACCCACAAAATGCCGATTCAGATGAACCGTTTCTGATCATGGGTGGTGAGTTTGATAAGTTTTCAACAGCCCAGTCTGGTCTGGTGTCTGCTGCATCACAAGCGCCATCACACCACACGGTTTATCATGCAGAGAAAACAGCTTACAAACTCGAAGAAGGCCAGAATGAACTGCAGGTCAACTTATTCTGGCAGTCAGAAAAAGGTGATCGCTTCGTAAAAACCATTCATTTCAAACGCGGCAGCTACGAAATTGATATCAGCCACAAAGTGACCCCGGCGGCAGACTGGAATGGTAGCCAGTACAGTCAGCTGATCATGGCGGAACCCCAATCGAAAGATAACCAGTTCATCTACACCTATACCGGTGGCGTTATCTACAATGACGATTTCAAATATTCGAAAGTCGAATTTTCAGACATGGCGAATAAAAGTCTGGATATAGACTCATCCGCAACCTTTAAAGCCGGCTGGGCAGCGATGATCCAGCACTACTTCCTGGCTTCGTGGGTGCCCGGCGCAGATGAAAATAACTTCTACTACACCAAACAAACCGGTGATAACCGTTACATGTTGGGATTGCGCTCAGCAGCTATCAATATCAAAGCCGGTGAAACAGGCGAATTTAACCGTAAACTGGTAGTCGGCCCCAAATTACAGCACCAGCTGGAAAAAATCGCCCCGGGACTAGAGCTAACGGTAGATTATGGCTTCCTGACAATTATTGCCAAGCCATTGTTCTGGTTACTGGAAGTCTTCTATGACTTCTTTGGTAACTGGGGTTGGGCCATTATCTTTCTGACCATTACCGTTAAACTGATCTTCTATAAATTATCAGAAGCCAGCTACCGCTCAATGGCGAAAATGCGCAAACTCGGCCCGCGTTTAAAATCACTGAAAGAGCGTTTTGGTGATGACCGTCAGGCCATGAGTAAAGCCATGATGGAAATGTACAAAACAGAGAAAATAAACCCACTTGGCGGTTGTTTCCCGATGTTAGTGCAAATACCGGTCTTTATCGCGTTATATTGGGTACTGCTGGAAAGTGTCGAAATGCGTAATGCACCCTTCGCATTATGGTTAGATAACCTGTCAGAAAAAGATCCGTACTTCGTACTGCCCTTATTAATGGGTATTTCAATGTTTGTGCAGTTTAAATTAAACCCGGCACCGATGGACCCGATACAGAAAAAAGTCTTTCAGTTCATGCCGATTATATTTACTGTCTTCTTCGCCTTCTTCCCATCAGGTCTGGTGCTGTACTGGGTGGTTAACAACATCCTGTCGATCACGCAGCAATACATCATTACCAAACGGATTGAAGCCGGCGCAGAAAAGTAAACATAAGTCAGCCATCTGAGATGGAAACGACAGATACCATAGCAGCCATCGCGACCCCCTCGGGTCGAGGTGGCGTCGGTATCGTCAGAATATCGGGGCCGAAATGCCGCGAAATTGCTGATAAAATCCTCAAAAAAACATTAACACCACGCAATGCCGATTACTGCCCGTTCTATGACGGCGATAACAACATCATCGATCATGGCATCGCGCTATTTTTTAACAACCCACATTCATTTACCGGCGAAGATATCCTAGAGCTGCAAGGCCATGGTGGCCCGGTCGTCATGGACATGCTGCTAAAGCGGGTTTGCGAGCTCGGTGCACGCATTGCCCACGCCGGCGAATTTTCAGAACGCGCCTTTCTCAACGACAAAATGGACCTGGCACAAGCCGAAGCAATAGCCGACTTAATCGAAGCCGATAGCGCCGAAGCCGCTCGCGCTGCAGTGCGCTCGATGCAAGGGGAGTTCTCGGCACGAATTACCGATCTGGTCGAACAGCTGATACAACTGCGAATATATGTAGAAGCCGCACTGGACTTTCCCGAAGAAGAAATTGATTTTTTGGCCGATGCACACGTCAGCCAACAACTCGATAGCCTGCAGACTAGCATTTCTCAGGTCTGGTCTGCCGCCCGCCAAGGCACACTCCTGCGTGAAGGCATGACGGTGGTGATCGCAGGTCGACCCAATGCCGGCAAATCGAGTTTACTCAATGCCCTATCAGGCAGAGAAACTGCGATCGTAACCCATATTGAAGGCACCACCCGAGACGTACTGCGCGAACATATCCAGATCGACGGCATGCCCTTACACGTGATCGACACCGCCGGTCTGCGTGAAACAGACGACCCGGTCGAGCAAGAAGGCGTGCGCCGGGCCTGGCTCGAAATAGAAAAAGCCGACCGAATATTACTGGTAACGGATCAACAACAAGCAAGTGATGATAAGTTACTCGAAAACCTGCCGAAAAGTATCGAAATAACCAGAATAAACAACAAAATTGATATTAACGGAAAAGCTGCTGCAATCAAACAACATGAAAACAGCACAGAAATCGAGTTATCAGCGAAATCTGGTGAAGGTATCGATCTGTTAAAAGCACACCTCAAACACTGCATGGGATTCGAGCAATCCACCGAAGGCCAGTTCATGGCAAGGCGCCGGCATTTAACAGCGCTAGACACCGCACAACAAAGCATCAAAGCGGCAATGCTAAACTTGCAAACCGTTCAAGCCGGTGAGCTGATCGCCGAAGAACTCAAAGATGCACAAAATGCCTTATCCGAAATCACCGGCGAATTTAGCAGCGATGATTTATTAGGCAGGATATTTAGTAGTTTTTGTATTGGGAAATAATCAAAGCCTGTCTAGTGGGCTTTTAACGGCAGAGGCACCTTTTTGCATAACGTGCGTGTACGACGTTTATGGATAAACTAGTGTCGCGGGAGGCAGGACGCCGGGAGTGACAATTTGCTCATCAACTTTTCCTTATAACCAAGTAACTCTTGGACTGTTCGGATGTCACTTCCATTTTCTAAAAGGTGAGTAGCAAAGCAATGTCTAAAAGTATGGCTGCTAACCTTTCTATTAATTTCTAGCGCGTTGACCGCTTTTTTAACAGCCCTGGTTAGGTTCTTTTCATACAAATGATGACGACGTGTTTTGCCTGATTCTGGATCAATGGATAACTTTGTTGAAGGAAAAATATACTGCCACCTCCATTCGCTACCTGCATTAGGGTATTTTCTATGCAGAGCATAGGGTAAATAAACTTCACCAAAACCATCATTGAGATCTTTATCGTGTAGGTCTTTGGCTTTGATAATATGTGATTTTAAATCCTTAATAACATTTTCGGGCAGTACAGATACTCTATCTTTATTGCCTTTTCCGGAGCGTATAATTATTTGTCGGTACTCAAAGTTTATATCCTGAACTCGGAAACGCATAACTTCCATTAAGCGTAGCCCTGCCCCATAAAGTAATTGGGCTATTAATTTATAGGTCCCGTTTAGCTCATTAATCAAAGCTTTAACTTCTGAAGGAGAAAGTGACCCGTACCCCGTAAAACGGACATAGATTAAGCAGTCATTTGTTCAAACTTAAGTGGCGATATATTACCTAAGTGTGAATGTCTGCGTTTACGATTATAAAACCCTTCAATGTATTGAAACAAGCTAATACGAGCTTCTTCAATGTTTTTATAATGATCATGGTTTACATGTTCAGTTTTTAACGTACCGAAAAAACTTTTTGCAACGGCATTATCCCAGCAGTTGCCTTTTCGACTCATGCTTATCTTTACCGTTCTCAGTTTAGTTTCAACTTCATCCGAAACATACTGAGAACCTCGGTCTGAATGAAATAATTCAGGTAAGCATCCTCGTCTCTGCTGTGCGTTATCAATCGCTTCACAAACCAAAGAACTGCGCATGTGGTTAGCTAACTGCCAACCAATGATCATTCGAGAATATAAATCGATGATCGTGGCTAAGTAAACCCAACCTGTTGCTGTACCAATATAAGTAATGTCACTCACCCAAACAGAATTCGGTTTGTTAACCGTAAATTGTCGATCAAGTACATTCTTTGCAACGGCTCTATCGTGCGTTGAGTCTGTCGTCACAACAAACTTCTTATGCTGTTTAGGATATATGTCATATTCTTGCTTTAACCTTGCAACGCGCTTGTGATTCACATCTTCACCTAAATCATTTAGATCATCTGTTAATCGACGCACCCCATAAGTGTTTTGACTTTGTTTAAAGCACTCAACGAGTTTAGGTACAAGCGCTGTATCACTTTGTTCTCGATTGCTTAGCGGCCTACTTCGCCAGTCATAAAATCCGCTTTTTGACACCCCTAAAATACGACACTGTAGTTGAATGTCGAATTCATGGTGTGACTCAATAAACCGATACCTTATGCTTGGTGTCTCGCGAAGTAGGCTGCCGCCTTTTTTAATATTTCTCGCTCTTGTTTAAGTTGTGCATTTTCTTTTTTAAGCGCAGCCAGCTCTTGTTCTGGCGATAATGTATTAGGGTTATCTAAAACATCGCCTCGGTATTGACTGATCCAATTATAAAGACTAGCCTCATTAATGCCCAAATCTCGTGCTACTTGAGCCTGGCTTGACTCACTCGATAAGGCTAAGCTCACCGCATCAATCTTAAATTCTGTTGTATACTTTCTGTTACCCATATTTAACACCTCATTTCAGTTAGTTTAACTTAGAAATCCATGTCCGTTAAATGGGGTACAGGTCATTTTCTTAAAATTAAATTTGCGATTATCACATTTATACACAACACTATTACGTTTGATATAGATCATCATTCATTCTAAAACATCTTCAAATACATTCATTTATAAATCCGGCTGTACGATAATAAACGTAGCCAACATTAAGGAGTAATGAAATGACTCCCAGACATGTAATTATCAAGCAACGCATACAAGCTCAGGGGTTTTGTGGGCTAGATGATAAAACTTACCAGCAGCTGAATTATCCTTTGAGACTTTCTCCCGCCATTTGCATGTTGTGGGCAGCACTAGGAACCTACCTCAGCTCACCACTTATTTTATGGTTACTCGTTCCATTCGCCGCCTTGGGCGCTATACTCCCCGGACACCCTTTTGATACTTTATACAACTATGGTTTACGAAAAATTTCTAACACACCAAGAATACCGACCTATCCCGCGCGTCGCCGCTTTGCCTGTGTAATGGCCACGGTAATGATAATAATTGCAGCATGGGGTTTTCAGGCAGGCTATCCACTGCTTGGGCAAATAATGGGCTGGTCTCTGGTAGCAGCCGCTTTCGTGAATGTAAGCACCGGATTTTGTGTGCCTTCATTTATTGCTCGCTTAATTATCGGAAAAAGCAAATGCGTTACTGCGATTAATCCACAAAACTTTTAAACGCATTTGAAAGACATACCTGGATAGTAACTTTTCTAGAACTAGAAATATCTTCAAATCTTACTACAAGCTACAGCACTCTGTTTAGAATAGTATTCTAACCTTTCTAACCCTCTCACACATTCCGTTACAGCTGCGACAACTTGTCACGCGTCAATCTGTCACTTCTGCCTTCTACTGTATTCATTTAAAGTTTCACTGCACCATCACAGACTTCTTTAAAAATCTATTTCGGGGATCTTCCATTGTCACATACACATAAACCACTATCGCTTGCTGTGCTGCTGGCTCTTTATGCCGTACCCACTCTGTCTGTTGCTGCCGATACGGCTGCAGCACCATCGCCAGAAATGGACGAGCTTGTTGTCTGGGGTGAGCAAAAACAAAGTGCTCAGGCGGGTTACACAAGCCCGGTCAGCACACTGAAGCAAGAAGATTTAAAAAACATCAATATGGCGACAACTGAAGATGCGGTGAAATATGAGCCCAGCATTGTAATTCGGCGACGCTTTATCGGCGACTCTAACGGTACGCTTGGGCTACGTGGCTCCAATATGTTTCAGACCTCACGTTCAATGGTTTTCGCCGACGGGGTGCCTTTACATTACTTACTGCAGTCACGCTGGAATGGTGCGCCACGCTGGACCATGGTTTCATCCAGTGAAATTGCACAGGTTGATGTTGTCTACGGGCCCTTCTCTGCTGAGTACGGCGGTAATGCCATGGGTGGTGTGGTACTGATTGAAACTAACATCCCACAGAAGCAGGAATTTCATTTTGATGGCATGTTGTTCTCTCAAAACTTTGCTGACTATGGATTTGATGACCGTGTTTCTGGTTATAAAGGGTTTATGTCTTATGGCAACAAAGTTGGTGACCTGAGCCTTTACATGTCTTATAACCATCTCGACAATGAGTCTCAACCACAAACATTTAGAGACAGCTCACTTGGCGGTACCCCGACAGCTACTGCCAGCGGTGGTATTCTTGGTAACGACTCACGCGGTAATGAAAAAATGTTTTACGGCGACACGGGCGTTGTTGATACCATCACCGATAACTACAAAATAAAACTCGGTTATGACTTTAATAACTGGTCTGCTTTAGTAAATCTGGCTTATGAGGATCGAAATTCTGAAAATACCGGTAACTCCTATGTACAAGACAGTTCAGGTAATACGTTGTGGAGCGGGACGGTTGATCAGAATGGCGATGTGTTTACGATCAATAGCAGCAGAATCGGCGCCAGTGAAAAAGAACGTAACAGCTTAAATGTAGGGCTACGCCTTAAAGGCGATCTGAGTGACTCAACGCAAATGGAAGTCAACCTGAGTTCATTTGATGTTTCAAAGGATGAAACTCGTAGCTCATCAGTCAATCCAAACGACCCTACTTTTAGCGGTGCCGGAAAAATAACAGATTTCGGTGATACCGGCTGGCAAACGGCTGAAGCTAAGTGGGTATTCGATGATATCGGTGTAGATGGTTTGAATCTGATTGCCGGTATTCGACATGAAGCCTACAAACTTAACATTAATGTTTATGACTCCAGTAATTATGCATTGGGCACTAAAGATGCATTAACCGATAGCAGTGGCGGTGAGTCTAGCCTTGCAGCTGCCTTTAGCCAGTTTAACTGGGAACTTAATGAGCGCTGGGATAGCTCTTTTGGGCTGCGTTATGAAGCCTGGGAAAGCGATAATGGCTACTACGATCAGGACAGCAGCACGCTAACCGATCTGGCCTACACACCGGCGCGCTCGGAGCAACAAATCTCACCTAAATTTTCACTCGGTCATAAACCGGCTGATGACTGGATCGTGCGCTACTCACTGGCAAGGGCATACCGCTTCCCTATTGTTGAGGAACTTTATAGTCAGTACGAAGCCTATGCCTCACAAAGTCTGGCTAATCCTGCTCTGAAACCAGAAAACGGTTTACACCACAATATCATGTTTGAGCATGCTCTCAATGATGGCTACCTGCGCGTTAATCTGTACAAAGAAAACATCAAAGATGTGATCGAGTCACAAACCGATACCAGTGGCCCTGTCGATGTAAGAACATTTGTTCCTGTGGATGAAGTACAAACCAGCGGCCTTGAGTTTATTGCCAATCTCAGAAAAGTTCTGATCCAAGACCTGGATATTCGTTTTAATGTAGCTTATACCGATTCAGAGATTATCAGTAATGCCGCTGACCCTTCTATTGTCGGTAACCGTTTTCCGCGCATGCCTGAATGGCGTAGCAACCTGCTGGCCAGCTATCATATTTCCCCTGTATGGGATCTGAGCGGTAGCCTGCAGTATGCCAGCGACAGTTTTGGTCGGCTCGATAACAGCGATGAAGAAGATAATGTTTATGGCGCACAGGACAGCTACACACGCCTGGGTATGAAGACCACTTATCGTATGGATACAAAATCAAGCGTATCCTTTGGTATCGATAACCTCACCGATGAAGTTGCCTACGTAGCTCACCCCTGGCCGGGTCGCACAATTTACGTAACTGCATCTTTTGATATGTAAGCCTGCTTTCGCGACAAGCTATCTATCACCGATGCAAAGCAGCGTAACAACAATAGCGGTCAACAACACGGCGTACTCCCAACACACACACAGTGCTGGGACAACGCAGTGTGTTAGCAAAAAGCCTGATGATAAAACGCAGCCTCAGTCACTACTGCTAAAGCTGCCCGCAACCCTCATAGCGCCGTTGCTGGTGATAAGTCTGCATGCTGCGCTGTTGATGATTATGTTGCATACCACAACTGCACAACAAACAACATCAGTCAGCCCGGCGATTACCGGTGTGCTGATTGAAATGCCGTCAAACCAGCCCACTAAAGCCAAAAGAGAAAAGCTGCCCCCAGCCAAATCTACAGCTGTCACAAAAAAAACAATTACATTAGCACCAGTTCAAAAGCAGCCACCGATAATACAAGTTCAGGAGTCTAACGACACTATTGTAGATAAAGTCGTACAACAGCAGGCATCGATTGTTTCACCTCGTGTCGATGCAACACGACAAAGCAACCCGGCGCCGCTTTATCCGCGTGCGTCCTTACGCCGTCAAGAACAAGGCAAGGTAATTCTGGAAGTACTGATTGAGCTTGATGGCTCTGTTAGCGAAGCCCGCATAAAACAAAGCAGCGGTTTTAAACGACTGGATCGCTCTGCGCTGAAAGCCGTTAAACGCTGGCGCTATATACCCGCACAACAATCCGGCAATGCGATTAAATACTGGTATCAGCAAGCCATTGTCTTTTCACTACGACAATAAATTACAAATTTCTTAAACAAAGGAGCACAACAATGCAAGATAATCCCTATGGTATAGAGGCGCTGTGGCTACAGGGAGATGGTGTGATAAAAAGTGTTGCCCTGATCTTGCTGATTATGTCGATTACTTCATGGACAATCATTCTGCTACGAGCTTGGCGTTTATGGCAGATGCGACAGTGTCGACAAAAACTGATGGCGTTCTGGCAGACAACAAGTTTTATAGAAGCATTTCATCAGCTTTACCCCAGTGATCAGACCAATCCATTTCGCCATCTGGCTGCAGAAGGTAAGACTGCAATAGAACATCATCAACAGCACTATGACAAATTACAAGATAATATGCCGATGACGGAATGGTTGAATTTAACTCTGCGCGGCTCGATTGACGAAAGCACAGAAAACCTGCAGCGCGGCTTATCGATACTCGCATCTGTTGGCGCAACGGCACCGTTTATAGGTTTGTTTGGAACAGTATGGGGCATTTATCATGCACTGGTTAGTATCGGCGTTTCTGGTCAGGCCAGTATCGATAAAGTCGCCGGCCCGGTTGGTGAGGCACTGATCATGACGGCACTGGGTTTAGCGGTCGCAATTCCAGCGGTGCTCGGTTATAACGCACTGGTTCGTGGTAATAAACGAATCCTCAGGCAACTAAATCAGTTTGCCCAACAGCTGCACGTGTATTTTTTGACAGGTGCACCTCCTGTTCAACCGGCATCAAGTAAAATACATTCGCTCAATGCAAAAAAGGTAGTGACTGATCATGCTATTTAATAATTCCCAGGAAGATAACGATGAAGTCATGAGTGAAATCAATATGACGCCTTTGGTTGATGTGATGCTGGTATTATTAATTATTTTTATCATCGCAATGCCGCTGTTAAATCATGCCATCACAATTGATTTACCCAAAGAAGACAATCAGGTGAGCAAATTAACGCCTGAAACCATTATCTTATCCGTTAATAAAAATGGAAAAGTGTACTGGAATAAACAACTTATTTCAGCAGCATCATTACAACAACAATTAAAGACAGCGGCAGATCATAAACCACAACCACAAATTCATTTACGCGGCGACCGCCATGTTGACTATGAATATGTGGTCAAGGTAATGACGGCTGTTCGTCATGCTGGCATTCAGAAACTCGGGTTTATCACTGAGCCCTTAGCAAACTATAAAAATTGAATAACAAGACGACTATGATAAAACAAAAAACATTATCTCGAACCCTCGGTTTTTTAATTAGCAGCCTTGTGCTGTTCGCACCGTTTATAACGCACAGTGCTGAGCATAAACATAATAAATCTTCTGCTGCAATATCAGCTGCGTGTAACAAAGCGGACAGTCTGGCCTCATTAAAATGTAGCCGGGGGCCTAGCGCCGTGTTTGATACTAATGGTCGCTTGTGGCTGGCATGGGCGTTTGGCGGTCACGTCTATGTTAATTTTTCTGATGATAAGGGTAACAGCTACAGTCCGCCTGTTATCGTCAATAAAACACCCGAGCCGATTGCTGCCAAGGCTGAAAGTCCAGTTAAAATTGCTCTCGACGAAGAGGGTAATATCTTTGTCAGCTGGACCATGAAGCTGGCTAAGCGTTTTAGTGGGCATATTCGTTTTAGTCGATCGACTGATAATGGTGTAAACTTTTCCTCACCGATAACAGTGAATGATCACCTTGAGATTACCAGTCACCGTTTTCAGTCGATGGCACTGAATGATCGTGGTGAAATTTTTATCGCCTGGCTCGATAAGCGCGACTTACTGGCTGCAAAAAAGACCGGTAATCCTTATACAGGTGCCGCCGTTTACTACACTTACTCTGATAACCAGGGCAAGTCGTTTCAGCCCAATATAAAAATTGCAGACAGTAGTTGCGAGTGTTGTCGCACAGCAATGGCTATCGACAAGGATGGCATGCCGGTTATTCTCTGGCGACATATCTTCGATAAAAACACACGCGACCATGCGCTGGTAAAACTCACGGATAAATCGCTTGTCGGCAAAGTACGTCGCGCCAGCTTTGACAACTGGCAGGTTGATGGTTGCCCGCATCATGGACCGGACATCTCTGTCGGTGATGACGGCATTTATCATTTAACCTGGTTCAACAACGCGCCAGAGCGTCATGGCCTGTTTTATGCCAATAGTGATGATCAGGGAAAAACTTTTTCACATCTAATCAGTGTCGGTAATTACAATGCAAGAGCCAGTCACCCACAGGTTTTGAGCAGCGCCAATCACGTGTATTTATTATGGAAAGAATTTGACGGCAAACAATCCCAGCTGATAAGCATGCACACAATTGATAATGGTAAACACTGGTCTGCGCCCAAAGCGCTTATACAAAGCAACTCTGCAAACGAGCATCCCCTGCTACTTCAATATAATAGTCAGGTTTACGCAGCCTGGCACCGACGCGGTGAAGACTACCGGTTGATTGCTCTGGATAACTAATCATGAAATATCTTTTAGCGATATACCTGCTCTTTACCGTATCGCACAATGTGGCAGCTGACACGGCAATTAAACTCTTCCACGCTGATCATTTTCAACAGATCCTCGCTCAGTATTCAAAACAAGCTTTTGTACTGGTGTTATGGTCGCTGGACTGTCCGCCCTGTTACAAAGAACTGGCATTACTGGGCCGGGAACGAAAGCAGCATTCATATAATCTTGTACTCATCTCCACCGATGGTGCCGAAAGCATTGATGAGGTGGCTGCCGTATTAAAAAATAACGGTCTGCAGGGGGCTGATAACTGGCTGTTTAGCGAACTCGGTTCTGCCCCATTACGCTATCAGATCGACCCCTTATGGTATGGTGAATTACCGCGCAGCTACCTCTATACTAGCGATCACCAGCGAACAGCAATTTCAGGCGTATTAACGTCAACACAGCTGTCAAGTTACAAATAGTGAAACTCAATCAGACTTAATCTGACCGCGCATATCTCCTTGGTATCACCGCAGATGAAAAAGTAGCAGCTCTGCTGCGATTAGTGACACAATTAAAAATCTGATTGCAGAGAGATGACACCTGAAGTTTTCGAAGTGCTGGCTGAAAAGATCAGGCGCTTATTCCCCATGTCTACATACAGGTTGAAGCGGCCAATTTTCGTTAACGGATCAGTGCTCTGCTATCAACAAATCTTTGTACTATGCTTTACCCTTCACTACTATCAATAATGGAACTTCAGACTATGACAACAGAAAACAAATCTCAGCAGCCTGACAATAACAGCCGCCGACATCTGCTGCTTGGTGCCGCAGCAGCAGCCACTACACTGGCAGCAGGCCAGTCATTTGCAACCAGCGCTCATCAGCATCATCACAGCCAGATCAATACTAGTCTGGTTGACTCGGCTCTCGATTGTTTAAAAAAAGGCCAAGCCTGCAATGACCATTGCATCGAACTGGTTAAACAAGGCGATACCTCTATCGCCGATTGCATGGAGCAAAATAAATAAGACACCAAAATAAATAAGACACCAAAATAAATAAGACACCAAAATAAATAAGACACCAAAATAAATAAGACACCCACACTAATAAAAGGATAACAAAAAATCCCTTTATTCAAGTTCAAAGTTTTTTTATAACTTACGAAATTTTAAAAATTAAGGTGCCTGCGGTCTTTTTACGTGAATGCCCTAATTACAGGCGAGTGCAGCTATCGGTGTTTACCGAATACAGGAAGGGGGGTTGTTGTGTTAGTGTTAAGGCAATCGTTCTCGACAGGGTGTTAAGCCCGGTGTTCGCAGGTAGCCTAATGTCTGGCAGGCTTGTTTAAGCTTGAATGCGGAACCGACCAGGCTTTTGAAGTGGCTTTCAAAATGTTGTGTCATGTAATGCCAGTGTTTGGCTTCGATATTAAGTCGTTCGAGTATTGGCGGTAGCTGGTTATTAATAAAGCCGCGCTTATCATCGCGCATTATTCTGCCTGTCCAGTCAACCAGTTCAATGTAGTCGCTTAAACGAAACGGCAGGCCGTGTGGCATATTTTTCTGGGGTTACCTACAAAAGGCATCAGGGTTTTAGTTTGTTGGTTAGGATGGTTGGGGGCTGTGACGGATTTAGCTTTTTTAATGCGTTTCTTAATCGAGGTATGCGATGATTGTTCGGGTGTTGTTTCAATAGCCGCTCGAATCGGGTTTAAATCCACATAGGCCATGCAGGCTGCCAGTGCACTTTCATCTAATAGAGCCTGGCATTTATAGCGTCCTTCCCAGAACCGACCAGTGCAGTTGTCTTCTTCGTTCGAGCGCCGGGCACACAGCTATAAAATCATCTGGAGGTATTGATATGGCGTTGGTTTTTCCGGGTTCTACATGTCAAATATGTGGTAATGAGTTAGGCGAAGATTATAGAAGCGATGACATTGTTGGCTTGCCAGAAGGCTTGCTTGCTATGACAGAGTTTAGCCGCTTTAATGATTCAGTAATGCATCAGCATTGTTTTCAAAACTGGATAAAGGCAGAAAAATTTGTAAACATCCTTAATAAGTCTCTTTTGAACTCAGGAAGAAAAGGCTGTGTCATTACTAATGAAAGGAAATTTAAATATCTCTAGAATTGTTGCGGTTAGCGGATGATGTTTCCCTGTCTAGATTTAAGAGCTAATTATTAAAAATATTGTGGCACTCGCTGCTTTCCGTGATAGCGATTTAGCAAAGATAATTGCAGTCGCGTATGAGATGTCAGGTGTTCGCAGAAAGTACTTTCAAGTATTCAGCCCGTTGAGACCTGAATAAGGGCCTCTATCTTAACGATAGCTAAATGAAGCTAATAGCACATAGTCAATCGCCTGAGTCAGAGATGGTTTAGCGATGTGCCGTCGCTTAGCCGTTATATACGTGAGACGATTTATACATAATAATTAGGTTAGTAATTACTTTACTAAAGAGTTCCCATGTTTATCAGCATATTAGAGCTATTTAAGATAGGAATTGGTCCATCGAGTTCACATACGCTCGGTCCTATGGTGGCCGCCAATGATTTCATTAATCGAATAAAAGATCAGAAAATTATTGAGTCGAATACAAAAGAGGCATTTATTCGTTGTACTCTTAAGGGCTCTCTGGCGTATACCGGCAAGGGGCATTCGACAGATCGGGCAGTGGCTTTGGGGTTGCATGGTCATCTGCCGGCCAGTCTGGCCGATGAAGATGTGACTACCCTGATTAAGCAGATCTGGTTAAGTGATCATATTAGTTTGGACAATATGATCAGTATTTCATTTATCCCTGGTCAGCACATTGTTTTTGATAAAGGCGAACCGTTACCTGAGCACCCTAACGGGATGATTTTTGAGCTTATTGATCAGAACAATACGCTAATAGTTTCTGAAACCTATTTCTCTATTGGTGGCGGCTTTATCAATACTCTTTCTGATATTAGCCAATTGCAGGCGCCGCTTAAAATGTCGCCCTCTTCTTTGTGCCGATATCCATTTGATTCAGCAGCGGCTATGTTAAAGATGGCGAAGGACGCTAACGTTTCAATCGCTCAGATGAAGCTGACTAACGAGCTTGAACATGTTTCTGAAGATATTCTGTTTGCAGGCATTGATAGTATTTGGCACTCCATGCAAAGGTGTCTAGAAAAGGGTCTGGAAGCAGCTGGTATATTACCCGGTGGTCTTAGTATTTCACGTCGTGCAAAAGATCTGTATCAAAATATTAAGATCAAGCCGGAGCAGGCAAATATTAATGACTGGTTATGCGCTTATGCCATGGCGGTAAACGAAGAAAATGCTGCCGGGAATATGGTGGTAACGGCACCGACTAATGGGGCTGCAGGTGTTATACCGGCGGTTCTTTATTATTTCATTCAGCATCAGCAGGGTACTAAAGAACAGGTACGGGAGTTTCTTCTTACTGCGAGTGCAATTGGTGGCTTAATTAAGCATCGCAGCTCTATTTCCGGCGCAGAGGTTGGTTGCCAGGGTGAAGTGGGTTCTGCGGCAGCGATGGCCGCGGCCGGTTTGTGTGCGATTCGTGGTGGTACATCTAAACAAGTAGAAAATGCGGCAGAGATCGCGCTTGAACACCACCTTGGTATGACCTGTGATCCGGTAAATGGCCTGGTTCAGGTTCCATGCATTGAGCGTAATGGCTTTGGTGCTATTAAAGCCTATACCGCTGCATCACTTGCACTTCGTGGTAACGGTGAACACTTTATGCCACTGGATAATTGTATTGAAGCGATGAAGCAAACCGGACTGGAAATGTCACATAAATATAAGGAAACTTCATTAGGTGGATTGGCTGTCAGTATTACAGAGTGCTAAAGTTTAGATTGAAACAATTCATGCAGCTCGAGCGACGAATAAACTAAACAGAAAATAACAATGAACAAAAGTAATTGAAAATACAAAGCTACCAATTAGAAAATCTATGTGCTTTTTCATTTTTATGAAGCATGCTGCGTTTCAGATTATTGCTACTGTATTAGTAATATTTTACTTCGCAATAAAACAAATCCTTGAAAGAAAACGAGCAAAATAATTTGACTGGTACTTAAATCGGCTTCAGTAGAAGTAACCGGTAACAAGTATTCGTTTTCAAATCTAATTCAAGTAAAAGTACATAAACATGCCTGACAAGATGATAAAGGGCGCACAGAATCAGCTGGTTGTGAACGATCAACTAAATCGTTAAATATTTCTAACGGTGTAAGCAAAGAAGACGGTGAATGCAATGAAGGCGTTTTACATACGAAGGGAAAATCCTGATAACTGCAAGACTGTAATACGTCGCCCCATTAAATGACAGTTAACAAGCTGATAAGGCTCGCCATAGCAGTATTGATTGCAGTGCCATTCACCGCTGCGGCCATTATATTTGGGCTATACGGCATGTTATTTGGCGTGGCAGGTATCACCAGCGCTGACCCTGTGGCTATATTCCTGGGAGTAGTAACTATCGCAGGTCTGGCAGGTATAGCCGGTGGCTGGCGGCGTTTACTGAAGTCTTCGGTTCAGCTCACTCAGCGCGAAAGAAACAGAATAAGAATGCTGTTGTATTGTGGCCTGGCGTCGTCTTTGTCATTGTTTTGTTTTTTTGCCTATTTAAAGCTCGCGATGGCTGCTTTCATACTATTTATTATGACCTTACTAAATGTGGCATTTATCTATGTGACGCCTAAACAAGCAGGCAAATGACGCAATCTCACTTACAAACTACTTCATGTTAAAATTGCTATACCAGTATGCCCGCTGGTGGTATAAGTCATATTTTTTGAGGACTGTAAATGCAAGATATTGAGAACATTGAACTGACCTTGTTAAGCCTTGACGATTATCAGGAACTGAAAAAGACCATGATCGAGGTTTATTCAAATATGACTGATAATTACTGGAAAGAGCACCAAATAAAGGCGCTGATCAGTAAGTTTCCAGAAGGTCAGATCGTGATTAAGGTCAACGACCAGATTGCCGGCTGTGCCTTATCAATAATCGTTGACTACGATAAGTTTGACGATGCGCATACCTATAAGCAAATTACCGGCGAAGCGACGTTTAACACGCACACGGCAATAGGTGACACCTTATATGGTATTGATGTTTTTATTAAGCCGGAGTTTCGTGGCTTACGGCTAGGTCGACGGCTTTATGATTACCGCAAAGAGTTGTGTGAGCGACTGAATTTAAAGGGCATAACATTTGGCGGGCGGATACCAAATTATCACAAATATGCCGATAAGTTATCGCCAAAAGAGTATATCGAAAAAGTAAAATTTAAAGAAATTCAGGACCCTGTGCTGAACTTTCAGATTTCAAATGATTTTTACCCGGCCAGAGTATTGAAAGGCTATCTGCAAGGCGATGAAGCCTCAAACGAATATGCTGTTTTGCTTAAGTGGAATAATATTTACTACGACAAGCCCAGTAAAAAAGCCGTAGCTGACAAGAAATTGGTGCGCCTTGGCTTAATACAGTGGCAAATGCGGCCTTATAAAAACCTTGATGATCTGATGCAGCAGGCTGAATATTTCGTTGATGCGGTGGCCGGCTACCGTTCAGACTTTGCACTGTTCCCCGAGTTTTTCAATGCACCGCTGATGGCAGAAAACAACCACCTGAGTGAGCCTCAGGCTATCCGTGAACTGGCAAAACACACAGAAACCATCGTCCAGAAATTCACCGAACTGGCGATCAGTTATAACATCAATATTATCACCGGAAGTATGCCCGAGATTGTTGATGGTCACCTCTATAACGTCGGTTATTTATGTAAGCGAGATGGCACCACTGACCGCTTTGAAAAACTCCATGTGACACCCGATGAAGCTAAAATCTGGGGTATGGAAGGTGGTACGCAGCTCAAAGCATTTGATACGGACTGCGGTAAGGTTGGGGTGCTTATTTGTTATGACTCGGAGTTCCCGGAATTAAGCCGCTTACTGGCAGATGAAGGAATGGATATTCTGTTTGTTCCGTTCTTAACCGATACTCAGAATGGTTACTCCCGTGTCAGAAACTGTGCACATGCCCGGGCTATTGAAAACGAATGTTATGTGGCGATTACCGGCGGTGTTGGTAATTTACCGAAAGTCCATAATATGGATATTCAGTACGCTCAATCGGCTGTTTTCACGCCCTGTGATTTCGCCTTTCCGGCCAACGGAATTAAAGCAGAAGCGACACCGAATACAGAAATGATACTGATTGCTGATGTTGATATATATCTGTTGCGTGAGTTGCACGAGTTTGGCAGTGTGAAAAACCTGCAGGATCGTCGAACTGACTTGTTTGAATTAAAGAAAAGATAAAATAAGTGCGGAGTTAATAGCTCAGGCAGTACATGATGATTACGTCTGCCTGCGTTAACCGAGCTAATGAATAACCGTTGGAAAGGCGCTGTGGCTAGAAGGCAGAATCGACTAATGCCGATGACAATCGGTTGCGTGTGTTAGAGATGAGCGCGATGAAAGAGCCAGAGAAGACACTGAGTCCGGTACTGTATATTCCGCATGGCGGCGGGCCATTACCTTTGCTAGGTGATGCCGCTCATGCTGAATTATGCAAATTTTTACAACAGCTGCCTTATCAACTGCCGAAACCGTCTGCCATTCTGGTGATCAGCGCGCACTGGGAAGAGGATGAGGTGACCGTCACCGGTGCGGCTAAGCCATCATTGATTTATGACTATGCCGGCTTTGCAGAGGCAGCCTATCAGATTGAATATGCTGTGCCGGGCAGTCCTCAACTGGCCGAGACGATTGTTAGTCTATTACAGCAAAAGGGTATAGCCGCGCGAGCAGACAGCCAGCGAGGTCTTGATCATGGGGTCTTTGTGCCGCTAAAAATCATTTATCCTGATGCGGACATTCCCTGCCTGCAGATGTCATTAGTCGGTGATCTTAATCCTCAGCGGCATATAGAGATCGGCAAGGCTTTATCATCACTAAGAAAACAAAATATTCTGGTAATTGGTTCGGGCTTCTCGTTTCATAATATGAAGGCTTTTTTTAGTCAGGCTGAGAACAGTGCGGATGAAAAAAATCTGGCGTTTGAAAACTGGCTAAGTCGTGTCTGTTGTGATCAAAACTTGAGTGCAGCAGAGCGTGAGCAGCAGTTAGTCGAATGGACTGAAGCACCCTTTGCACGCTATTGTCAGCCCAGAGAAGAGCACCTGCTGCCATTACATGTCTGTTATGGTCTGGCTGGTGGTAGCGCCACTCGGGTATTTAATGGCCAGGTATTGGGGAAAAAAACCAGCGCCTTTCGTTGGTAAGCAGTCAAGCCCGGTTGATGCTGACGTACCCACTTAGAGAGAGCAGACAATGAAAAAGCAGTATGGCCAAATTGCATCGCTGATGTTGTTATTACTTAGTCAGGCCAGTGTAGCTGAGGAGGACACGAGGCAGCTGGTTGAATTACCAGAAATGATGCAGCATCACATGTTGTCTAATATGCGTGACCATCTGGCAGCTATCAATGAGATCTTGCTGACTATGTCCGCAGATAAATTTGATGAAGCAGCACGCATAGCCGAGAGCCGGCTTGGTATGAGCTCTTTAAAATCGCACGGTGCAAATCATATGGCCGGGTTTATGCCACAAGCGATGCGAGAGGCGGGTACGAATCTGCATAAGGCAGCCAGCCGTTTTGCATTAAAAGCACAAGAAGAAAATCCAGCGGCGGCTTACAAAGCACTTGCTGATGTGACCTCCGCCTGTGTCGCCTGCCATTCCGGCTACCGTTTGCGTTAAACAGACTGGCCGATTAAAGCAAACCGATTAAAGCAAACAGAGAATGAGGCTGGGCAGCTATAGACGCGATAGTTTGGCTGGTATTTAGCGCTCGGGTTATTTAAGATAGGCGCACTTATAACAGGGAATTTATAGCATGCAGTACAGTCTATCCAGATTGATCTCTAAGTCGCGCAAGCCCGTCACCATTCTGTTTACTGATATCGTTGATTCAACCCGGCTTTGGGATACCCGTGGTGATGTTAAGGGACGACTGTTGGTCGACCAGCACAATCGTCTGGTCTTTCCGGTCATCAAAAAATTTCGTGGCAATGTTATTAAAACCATAGGCGATGCGGTGATGGCCTCGTTCTCATCACCCGAGAACGCGTTACGTGCGGCAGTGGGTATTCAGCAGGCGTTGGCCGAATACCGGCAAAAAAATAAACATTTCAAACTACAGATACGCATAGGTCTGCATTCCGGCATGGCGTTGATAGAAAAGCGTGATGTATTTGGTGATACGGTGAATGTGGCTGCGCGAATAGAGGGTCTGGCCGATGCGGATGAAATTTTGATTTCCGGCAGTTCAGAAAAAAGTATCAAGCGTAGCGAATTTTGTTTAAGCAAAAAAACCAGTTTTATTCCGAAGGGCAAAAAGAAAGAAATTGCTGTGTTTTCCTGTGACTGGCAGCAGCTGCCGAGCCAGATTGAAAAAATTAATTTTAATGCGTTGCTGCCATTACTGGGACGCCAGCGCTACTCAATGTTTTTTTATATGGCTGGCATCATGGCAATGGTCTATTTCGGCTTGAGTAACTACGTGCGTTACATTCTGGCTGATCAGGAGAATGTCTATCTGCTATCGTTCAGCCCACAACAGATTTTGTCGGACCAGCCTATACTGGCAGCAGCATTGTGTGCACTGGCAATGGTCATGATATATCTGATCAGATACTTATCGGTGATGCCCATCATGTTATTTAAACTGATGAAAGGACTGTTCTGGTATTCGGTGGTGTTTGCAATGGTGCTTATGTTGGCATCGAGCCTGCCGCCTGCATATACCTTTAATAGCAAGGATACATTCTTTGAATCGGCGCACCTGTTCGTGGAAGTGCTGCAGGATGACGCCACCATACATGAGCAGCCTGCACTGGACTCAAAAGTATTGAAAACAGTTAATGCGCGGGATCTTTTTTTATTATCAGATGTCAGTAAGCAGGAAAATCTGGTCTGGAATAAGATCTTAATTGGCACAAAAAAATATGGCTGGATAGTCCGCGAAACACCTCCGGCATTTGGTGTCGAAGAGAAAAGGCTGACGATAGCCAATAAATTTCATTTTCGTTTCAGGGACTTCTATGCCCTGTTGATTGCACTGTTCGGCTTTTTATGGGGTTACTTTAGCTTTTCTATCAGGCCCTTATAAAAAGAATTGAATTAAATTAAACAGGGAGTTGTTAGGTGTTTAACGCAAAGCTGATGTTTGTGCCGCTGCTGGCTCAGGTTTTATTAACAGCACTGGTCTGGTTATGGATGTACAAAACCCGCATAGCCGAAATACAAAAAAACAGCATCAGTCCGCAGGCGCTTGAAAATGCAACTGAGGCAGCGAGCCTGCTGAAAGCTGTGGCAGCACCTTCCGACAACTTTAGTAATCAGTTTGAAATGCCGGTTTTGTTTTATTTGCTGACAGTAACCGCCTATGTCACACAGACAGCGGACAGCATGTTGCTGGGTCTGGCTGTTTTATATGTGTTGTTACGTTATCTGCACAGCCTTATACATCTTTTTTATAACCGAGTAATGTGGCGTTTTTATGCCTATGTCAGCAGCTGTATAGTGCTCTGGATTATGTGGTTAGTAACAGCTGCAAGAATTCTGCGGGCGCTGAGTTAATAAAGATTGAGCAGCGGAAAATCGCTTTGCCGGAACGGATTAAACAAAAGGATTTCTATGTTACGCCATGAAAAAATCAACTACGTAGAGTATGCAGCTGAGGATCTGGAAAAGACCAAGGGCTTTTTTTCTCAGGCCTTCGGCTGGGAGTTTACAGATTTCGGCGCAGAGTACACGGCTTTTTCCGATCAGGGGATCGATGGTGGCTTTTATAAAGCCGAGCTTAAATCTGAGGCGGCTAAAGGCGCAGCGCTGCTGGTGTTTTATAGTGAAGATATCATCGCAACACGAGACAAGCTGATTCAGGCCGGCGCGATGATAGTACGCGATATATTTACATTTCCAGGTGGTCAGCGTTTTCACTTTACAGAGCCCAGTGGCAATGAATTTGCAGTGTGGACAGATAAAATAGCACTAAAGTAAAAAGCCCATAGCTGCTGTGTAGGCAGATCCATATCAATTGAACGGTTGAGTAAACGGAGAATCGTCGATGACAGATTTAACACTGGTTATAGGAAATAAAAATTATTCATCATGGTCGTTGCGGCCGTGGGTGTTACTGAAACAGTTTGCTCTGGAGTTTGATGAAGTACGCGTGCCGTTATTTACTGAAAGCACAGCGAGTGCGCTTGCCAAATATAATTCTGATTTTAAGGTGCCGGTATTAATTCACGGGGACATCATGGTCTGGGATACGCTGGCAATTTTGGAATATATCTCAGAAACATTGCTGGATGACCGGGGCTGGCCAGTACAGGCAAAGGCAAGAGCATTTGCCAGATCGATCAGCTGTGAGATGCATTCGAGTTTTGCAAATGTCAGAAATGAACTGCCAATGAATTGCCGTAAAAAATTTGCAGATATCAATTTATCTGCAGCGGCCGAGGCAGAAATTGCCCGCATTAAATCCCTGTGGAATCAATCTCGCTCAGAGTTCGGTCAGGCGGGCGAATGGTTGTTTGGAAATTACTCAATTGCAGATGCCATGTTTGCGCCGATAGCTTTGCGTTTTTCCGGCTATTCGATTGCACTGAATGATGTAGAAGAAGCCTATGTGCAGAGTGTGTTATCCCAGAGCTGTATTAAAGAATGGATTGACGCAGGCTGTGCTGAAACAGAAGTGATTGCTGAAGATGAAATTAATTTGCGGCCTTACTGAATAATTTGACAGTCGTGCTGTTTCTTTTCCGGCTTTGAAAAAAAGCCAACCCAGCGTATTCTTGATAACAGATGAGCGGGAGCATCAGGTTCTGGCATGCTCACTGGATTGAGGATTAAACATGACATCGTGTTTTCATTGTGCAAAAGCAGAACGAGTGCTGCAGGATCTGTCCAGCACAGCAGATGGACTCGACCATGCCGAGGTTAAAAAAAGGCAGATAGAATATGGTCTCAACCGGTTGCCAGTGGCTGCACCGACTAGTTACTTTAAGGTTTTTTTCAGACAGTTTCTCGGCTCATTAATTTATGTGCTGATGCTGGCTGCGCTTGTCTCATTCGCTATCGGTAAATACACCGACGGTATTTTTATCTTTGTGGTTCTGTTTATCAATGCACTGATCGGTGCGTTACAGGAAATTTCTGCTGAACGTGGTGCGGCTTCTCTGAATACGCTGATAGCTAATCCGGCGCGGGTGTTAAGAGCAGCAGAAGCCTACGAGATATCCGCAGAAGATCTGGTGCCGGGTGATATTGTGATGCTTGAATCCGGTGACCGGGTACCGGCTGATATGCGGCTTATTAATGCGCAGGACTTAACGGTAGATGAGTCGCTGCTATCGGGTGAATCGATGGCGGTTGAAAAAGTGGCAGATCAAGTATTCGGGCCGGAGACGGTAGTCGCGGATCGTTTAAACATGGCTTTCTCCGGTACCTTGGTAATTCATGGCCGAGCCGTAGCAGTGGTATGCGCGACAGCAATGGAGACCGAACTCGGAAAAATCGCCAGTGATGTGATGCACAGTAAAAAGGCCAAGCCGCCTTTGTTGTTGCGCATGGAGCGCTTCAGTCTGAAGCTGACCTGGATGATGGCAGTGGTCACCGTGATCATCGCATTGTTAGTGTTATATCAGGGCATGCCGTGGTTTGATGTGTTGTTACTGGCGGCAGCTTTAGCCGTGGCCGCGATACCGGAAGGCCTGCCGGTGGCGATTACGATAGCCTTGGCCATATCTGTGCGGCGCATGGCCAAGCGCAATGTGATTGCCAGAAATCTGGTGGCGGTTGAAGCTCTGGGCTCGGCCACCTTCATCGCAACCGATAAAACCGGTACTTTAACGCGCAATGAAATCAGCGTTGAATTGATAGGATTACCAGCCGAAAAGTTTTTTTTAGTAGCGGATCCGGGGCAGATTAATAGCGCAGCTGGGGACTTAATCAGAAGCCAGCTTTCTGCGCCAGCAGCAGCGGCGTTGCAACAATTAGCGCTCGCTGCGGCGCTGGCTAATGAAGCATTTTTAGGCCAGCGAGATGGCGCATGGACCCATCATGGAGACAGTGTTGATGTGGCACTGCTGGTACTGGCGCATAATCTTGGCCTGCAGCGGCAACAGCTGATTCAAAGCTGGCTACCAGTAGCGACGATTCCGTTCGAGTCAGCAAGCCGCTATAGCGCATCGCTACATCGCCATAACAATGCCAGTCATGTGTTTGTAAAGGGGGCGGTGGAAAGTCTGGTTAGCATGTGTACATTTATGCGCAGTGCTAATGGCCGTGAAGCGATGGCGAGCGAGCAGATTTTAAAACAAGCCCAAGATATGGCGCAGCAAGGTTATCGGGTGCTGGCGATAGCTGCTGCTGAGATCGTGCCGCGCAGCCCCGATCAGCTGCATGAAGATGATTTGCAGGGACTCAGTTTTCTGGGTTTGGTCGGCATGATCGATCCGTTACGGTCAGAATCGATTGCGGCGATAGAGTCCTGCCATCAGGCCGGGATTGAGGTGGCGATGCTGACCGGCGATCACCCGACGACGGCACTGGCTATCGCCAGGCAGCTGGCTCTGGCCGATAGTCCTGAGCAGGTTATGAGCTCAAAAGATCTGTTGCAGCTTGCAGCGGACAGCCAATCAGTTGCCAGATTCATTAAAGATAAAAGCGTTTACGCCCGGCTTGAGCCGCATCAGAAGCTGGAGATTGTGACGGCCTTGCAACGCAGTGGCCACTTCGTTGCGATGACTGGAGACGGTGCCAATGATGCACCGGCACTACGCGCGGCTCATGTTGGCATTGCGATGGGCCGATCGGGTACCGCGGTAGCGCGAGAGACGGCAGATATTATCTTAACTGATGATAATTTTTCATCGATAGTCGCCGGTATAGAGGAAGGCCGTATTGCCTACAGCAATGTTCGCAAAGTAATACATTTACTGATATCGACCGGTGCCGGTGAGATCGTGTTGTTTTTTCTGTCTTTACTGTTTGGCCTGCCGATACCGTTAACTGCGGTGCAGTTACTCTGGCTTAATCTGGTAACCAATGGAATTCAGGATGTGGCGCTGGCATTTGAGCCGGGCGAAGGTAATGAATTAAAAAAACCACCGAGAAGGCCGGAAGAGCCGATATTTAACCGCTTGATGATAGAGCGGGTATTGCTGGCGGCGCTGGTTATCGGCAGTGTTGCGTTTAGCTGTTTTTATTATTTATTGAATACCGGCATGACGCTAGAAGCAGCCAGAAACGGTACCTTATTATTAATGGTACTGTTTGAAAATATCCATGTCTTGAACTCCCGCTCAGAGACCCAATCGGTGTTGTTGCATAATCCGTTACGAAATATGTTTGTGCTGATGAGTGTACTGGGCGCGCAGATTCTACAGGCAGCAGCGATGCAAGTAAGTGTCTTAAGAGAGGTGCTTAAATTAGAGCCGGTGAGTCTGCAACAATGGTTTTTTTATTTGTTGCTGGCGTTGTCATTATTGCTGGTGTCTGAGTTATATAAACTGTGGTTGCGGCGGCGGCTTTAATCGAAACAATGGCTTGCCAGTGTTATTCCGATGTGACGAAATAAGCGAACTTGTTAAGTGTTTGATTTTCTACAAATCGCTGTTTAAAGCGTTAGAGAATTTTACAGCTTAAAAAAGAAGCCGGTGATTGATCAATTAACATCTTTTATACTGTTATTTAATGTGGTTTTTTACCTTTTAGTAACATTCATAAAATTGTGTGGCAGGTTGGTCAGGATGAATTATCTAGCAGTTTTCTTAAAGCATAAATCTCTTGTCGGCATTGCCTTGCTGAATTTGCTGCTACTGACGGCTTGCGGTAGCTCGGGTTCGTCCGGGCCATCTGCGCCAAGCTTGGATTCTATCAGCATCTCCCCTGCGACAATTTCAATCGCCAACGGTACCACGGTCAATCTGCAGGCGAGCGCTAATTATTCCGATCAAAGTACTGCCGATATAACGGCTGATGTCAGCTGGCAATCGGCCAATACAGCGATTGCGGATATCAGCAGCGATGGCCTCTTGAGCGCTCATAGTGAAGGCGTGACCGATATCAGTGCCAGCTTCGATGGCGTCAGCACAACCATTTCGATTACGATTACATCCGCCAGCCTGGTCTCGATCGAGACCAGCCCGGCAGCCGTCACAGTAGCTAAAGGGAATAGCGTTGCCCTGGTCGCTACCGGTAGCTATTCGGATCAGACGACGCAAAATATTAGCAATGATGTGAGCTGGGTCTCCAGTGATCCTTCGCTGGCTGCTGTTAATGCCACAGGTTTGGTTACGGCAAATAACCCAGGCCAGTTAAATATTAGCGCGAGCATTGGCAGTATCAGTAGCAGTTCAGCGGTCACCGTGACAGCAGCGGCGTTAGTATCGATCAGTGTGACACCGGGTAGCGCTGCACTGGCAAAAGGCAGGAATGTAGCGTTGCAGGCAACTGCTTTGTATTCAGATCAAACTACTCAGGATGTCAGTGGTCAGGTCAGCTGGCAGAGCAGCAATAGTCTTATCGCAGGTGTCTCGGCCGCGGGTCTGGTGTCGGCTGTTAATCTGGGTAGCAGCAGCATCAGTGCCAGTCTCGGCAGCATTAGCGGGGCGGCAACCGTCACGGTTACAGCCGCCGAGCTCGATTTAATCAGTGTCACTCCGGGCAAGCCAACGATTGCCAATGGTACCAGTGTTTCATTAATCGCTACCGGTGTGTATTCCGATAAAACCACACGCGATATAACGGCTGAAGTGAGCTGGCTGTCTTCAGTACCGACAATCGCGGCGGTTACTAGCGGTGTGGTCACGGCTATCGCTGCAGGTGATGTCGTCATCAGCGCTAGTCTTGGCGCATTGTCGGGTAGCTCGCAGCTGAAGGTCACCCCGGCGGTATTAGTCGCGATTAGTGTGACACCGGGCAAGGTCTCGATGGCCAATGGAACCAGTGTGGCGCTGCAGGCAACCGGGATTTATTCAGATCAGACGACACAGAATTTGAATACTCAGCTCAGCTGGTTGTCGGATACTCCGAGCATCGCGACGGTTTCTGACTCGGGTCAGGTCACAGCCAGCAGTCAGGGCGTAGCCAGTATCAGTGCCAGTTTGGGTGCGGTGACCGGTGTCGCGATAATAACTGTTAATCCCGCCACCTTAACGGCGATTAGCGTGACACCGGGGCAGGTCTCCGTGGCTAGCGGAACCAGCAAAGCACTGCAGGCGACTGGTCATTATACTGACCAGAGCTCGCAGAACTTAAGCAATCAGGTCAGCTGGTTATCGAATGATACGGCTATTGCTGAGGTCTCAGCCGGCGGTGTTGTTAGCGGTCTGAGCATAGGTGGTGCGACGGTTACAGCGAGTATGGGTGCAATTGACGGCTCTGCAGTCATCACCGTTACTGAAGCCGTATTAACAAGCCTTAGTATTACTCCGGGGCAGGCCTCATTGGCCAATGGCAGCAGTACAGCTTTAACCGCTACCGGTATCTATAGCGACCTTAGTACGCAGGATTTAACGGCGCAGGCGAACTGGTCATCCAATAACACGGTGGCTGAGGTCACACAAAATGGTGTGGTAACGGCTTTGTCAGTCGGTACAGCTAACATCAGTGCCAGCTTTAATGGATTCAATAGTGCCTCGGTTATCACAGTGACACCTGCTACGCTGGCTTCGATCAGGATAACACCGGGCGCGGTTTCGTTGGCCAATGGCACCAGTGTCAGCCTGCAGGCAACCGGTGTTTATACCGATAATACAACCCAAAATTTAACGCCACAGGCGAGCTGGCAGTCCAGTAGTGACGCGATTGCCGAAGTCACTCAGAGCGGGCTGGTGACGGCTAATAGCGAAGGCGTTGCAGATATCACCGCCAGCTTTAATGGTTTGAGTGCGCTTTCAGCCTTAACCATTACTCCAGCGACATTAAGTTCGATCAGTGTGACACCGGGTGTAGAAACGCTTGCCGCAGGTACCAGTGTAACGCTGCAGGCAACCGGGCTTTATTCCGATCAGAGCACGCAGAATTTAACCGAACAGGTGAGTTGGCAGTCTAGTGATAATGCGATTGCCGTTGTTACGCCTTTAGGTAAGGTGACTGGCCTCAGCATTGGCGCGACGAATATAAGTGCCAGTCTGGGCGCTAAGAGTGGGACTGCTGTCATTACCGTCAGCGCAGCGACTTTAGCTGATATCAGTATCACGCCGGGCGTGGTTTCACTGGCCAAGGGTAACAGCAAAACGTTAGTGGCAACCGGTGTTTATACCGATCAGTCAACCCAGAACTTAAGCGATCAGGTCAGCTGGATTTCAAATAGCGCTGCTGCTGAGGTGACGCAGCAGGGTCAGGTTACGGCGCTGGCAATCGGTGTTGCCAATATCAGTGCGAGCTTAGGTGGCTTTAGTAGCAGTGCCGTGGTCACTGTGACAGCAGCGACATTAAATGCCGTCAGTATTACACCGGGAGCGGTTTCTCTGGCCAATGGCACCAGTGTAACGCTGCAGGCGACCGGGCTCTATTCAGACCAGAGTACGCAGGATTTGAGCGCTCAGGCCAGCTGGCAGTCCGATAGTGGGGCTGCTGAGGTCACTCAAGCCGGTGTGGTAAGCGGTTTATCTGAGGGTGTTGCAACTATCAGTGCGAGCTTTGGTGGTTTCAGTGGCAGTGCTGTGATTACGGTGACAGCAGCCACATTAGATGTCATCACTATAACCCCGAGCGTGGTTTCGCTGGCCAAGGGCAGCAGCGTTAACCTGCAGGCGACTGGATTCTATTCAGACCTGAGCAGCCAGAATATTACCGCCCAGGTGAGCTGGCAGTCGGCTGATAGTGGAGTAGCTGATGTCACACCACTAGGAAAGGTCACAGGGCTTAGCGTTGGCACGACCAGTATCAGTGTTAATCTGGGTGCGAAGAGCGCGACAGCGGAAATTACTATCAGAGAAGCGACATTAACCGGTATCAGTGTTACGCCGGGTGTGGTTTCACTGGCCAAGGGTAATACTAGAGCGTTAGTTGCAACCGGTGTGTATACCGATAACAGCACGCAGAATTTAACGACGCAGGTGAGCTGGATTTCAAGCAACGATGCGATTGCTGAGGTTTCAGCAAGTGGTCTGGTAACAGCCAATGCGGTTGGGCTGTCGGCTATTACAGCAAGTCTGGATGGTGTTAGTGGTGTTTCTACTATCACGGTCACACCAGCGACGCTGGCATCGATCAGTGTCACGCCAAGTGTGGTCTCGCTGGCCAATGGCCGCAGCGTTAATTTACAGGCAACCGGCGTGTATTCGGATTTAAGCAATCAGGATCTGACCACTCAGGTTAGCTGGCAGTCGTCTAATGGCGCGGTTATCGAGGTGACACCGGCAGGTTTGGCTACGGCGCTGAGCGGATCTGGTTCGGCCACGATCAGTGCTCACTTAAATAGTATCAGTGGTAGCTCGGTGATCACAGCAACGACGGCTACGTTAGATACGATAACGATTACTCCGTCAGTGAGTACACTGGCAAAAGGCAGCAGCCTTAGTTTGCAGGCGACCGGGGTGTATTCTGATTTAAGCAGTCAGGATTTAAGCTCCCAGGTGAGCTGGTATTCGGCGGATAGTTCGATAGCTGAGGTTACGCCGGCTGGTTTGGTAACGGCAAAACTGCAAGGCTCTACGACGATCAGTGCCAGCCTGGCTGGTGTCAGTGGGGTCTCGTCGCTTACGGTTAGCGCCGCGACCTTAAGTTCGATCAGCGTCACCCCGGTCTCGGCATCGCTGGCCAGTGGCAGTAGTGTGGCCTTAATGGCAACCGGGATTTATTCGGATTTCTCATCGCAGGATATTACCGATCAGGTCAGCTGGCAGTCGGCTAATACGGCGATAGCCGATGTGACTCCGGCGGGTGTTGTGACGGCCCTGAGTCAGGGTACGGTCAGTATCAGTGCGAATTTCACAGGGGTAAGCAGCGCAGTAGCGAGTATTACCGTTACCCCGGCGACGCTGACAGCGATTAGTGTGACTCCAGCGCTGGTATCGATTGCAGCAGGGATTGAATATCAGTTTGTTGCCAGCGGTATTTACAGTGATAACTCCACTCAGGATTTAACCGGGCAAGTTAACTGGCTAGTGGCCAATGGTCTGATTGCAGAGGCGGTTAATAACAGCCCCGGACTGTTTGTGGCTAAAACAGAAGGCAGTACCGGCATCGCGGCCTCATTAAATGGGGTGATTGGAAGCGCGACGATGGCAGTAACAGCAGCCATACTCGACCATATAGAGATGAGCAGTTTAAACAGCAGCTTGTCCTTAGGTAGCAGTTATCAGCTGCAGTTAAGCGCCATTTACAGCAATGGTAGCAGTCAGTCGGTGGCTTCGCAGGCAGTCTGGCAAAGTGCTGATGCGAGTATTGCCAGTGTCGATGCGAATGGCCTGATTGATACGCATGGTACTGGCAGCACAACTATTAGCGCTATCTTTGATGGCATGACCGTGAGCCAGAGTGTGACCGTGACATTGGCGGTGCTGAGCAGCATTGAGATTACGCCGCTTAAGCAGAGCTTGCCGCTGGGTGTGGTGCAGCAGTTCTCGGCGACCGGCATATATAGCGACAATACCATTCAGGATATTACCGATTTCGTGACCTGGCAGTCATCGAATACGGCGGTCGCTTCAATTGATAACAGTGCTGCGAAGAAAGGTCAGTGCAGCACCTTAATGAGCGGTGATACCACCATCAGTGCGCAACTTGGCGCGGTGATCAGTAATAAAGCGGTTAATGTATCAGCGGTGGTGCTTAACAGTATCGATATCTTCCCGAATGCAGCGACGATTAGCACAGGCTTTAGCCAAAGCTATACCGCGAGAGGTCATTACTCAGACGGCTCAACCGGTGATATCACTGATCAGGTGACGTGGACCAGCTCCAACTTGCTGATTGCCGGTAGTAATAATAATCAGAAGGCGAAGATGCTTGGTTACAATCCGGGTCAGGTTACGGTCAGCGCGGAAAGCGGCGGGGTCTTTGGGTTTGCCAGCCTGAGCGTAAATGCTGCCACGCTGAGCAGTATCACTATCGATCAGGCAGCGGTTACAATTGCCAAGGGCACGCAGTACCAATATACCGCAACGGGCATGTTTAGCGATGGTGCAAGCCGGGACATCAGTCAGGATGTAATCTGGGCCAGCGCGACTCAGGCAACGGCGACAATCAGTAATGATATCGGCAATAAGGGCGCCGTGTTCGGACTGGAGGTTGGCACCTCGTCAATCAGCGCAAGCTTTGATAGCGTGAGTAATAGTGAAACGTTGACGGTTACTGCAGCAACACTGAGCACGATAGCGTTAGAGGCATCAAAAACACAGATTGTGGTTGGTGAAGCCTTGTCGATTATAGCTCGTGGCACCTATTCAGATAGCAGCACTCAAGACATCACAAAAGATGTGACCTGGCAAAGTAGTGATACTACGGTGGCTGCGGTCAGCAATGTCAGTGACAATAAAGGTCGCATTGTGGCCTATAGTGCTGGCCTGACCAATATCAGCGCTGCAGTTAATGGTGTCGTTAGCAGTGACCTTGGGATAACGGTAGATCTGTTACCGGATGAACCGATTGGTATCAGTGCCCATGCTTCACCGAATGTGATATTGAATAATGGCAGCGATAGTTCGCAGGTTAGTGTCACCGTGCAAGCAGCGGCCCCGACTGGCGTGATTACCGATGGCACACTGATAGACTTTACCGTGACGGATAATGGCTCGGATACAGTCACAACGGTTGCTACGGTTGGTGGTGTGGCGTCAATCAGCGTCAGCTCGGTGAACATTGGGTTTATTAGCGTTAAGGCACAGCTACAAGGCAGTAGCTTTGTCAGCAGTACCAATATTTTTGTGACGGATGATTTTCTTAAAGTTATAACCAGAAGTGCTTTTTCTGATCAAATCTACAGTAATGGCAGTTATTTAGCCGGCAGTAGTTTTGGTGTCTCGATGCAGAACTTATCGAACCGGGTGTTTAATATTGTCGGTTATCTTATTAAAAATGGTGGCGTTGATTTGATAGCTCCAGTGCCGGGTATTAACTTTAATGGCGGTTTGCTGCCAGCCGGTGGTTATGCTTGGGCGATCTATATTTTAGATACAGACATTAGCAATAATGTGGTGCAGGCAGGCTTTGTTCTGGGTGATGTTCCGTCGTCGAGCGGTTTTGGCTTTTTGGCAACCTATACGCCCAGCGGGCTTTAAGCGGCTATCAGTTTGGGCCAGTGCTGATATCTTGGCTAGGTTTTAGCGGCGTTGGCAGGTAGCGCCGCAGTCAGAGTGATATCAGCGGCTTATATCTTAAGCTGAGGAATTAGAGCGAAATCAGTTTGGCTTCTGTGGTCAGGCTGATCAGGCTACGACCTAACTTAATCCGGCCGTTATTTTCCAGTGCTTTCAGACTCCGGCTAATGACTTCACGAGTCGTCCCTATTTCATTCGCCAGTTGCTGGTGCGTAATCATCAGTGGTTTATACTGGCTTTGTTGAAATAGCCTGTCTAGCAGCAGACATAAACGGCTATCGAGGTTTTTAAACACGGTTTGTTCGACGGTTTGAGTCAGTTCAGTCAGACCCTGGGCCATGCGCGAAAAGATATAGTGTCTGAAAATATCAGATTCTGCCAGAGCCTGATGAAAGGCACGAGATGATATTTGCAGGGCGTGAATAGCTGTTTCTGATTGTATATAGGCAGCCGATTGTTGAGAACTAAACAAACTGCTGAGGTTTTGTGGGCAAATATCTCCGGGATAATTGCGGTAAAAGGTGATTTCTCGGTTGTTTTCATCTACCTGATAAACGCGTGTGCGACCCTCTAGTAATAATAGAAAATGATTATAGGGGCCAGGCAGGGTCTGCAGCATGCTGCCCGGTGGCGCATTAAAGATCAGGCTCTGGTTGATTAACTTAAACCAACAGTCTTTCTGAATTCGCTGTAACAGCGGATAGAGTGAAAATAATTCTGTTTCAAAATCTGCTGTGTGTGGCAGTGCAGTTGCTTTATAGGCCATTTTTCTCTGCTTATAATGAGAGTCGATAGCCTATGTTATAAAGAACAAACCTTAAGGCTTGCTTAACCGCTATAAATTAACAAGGGTTTTATGAATAAAAATATTTGGCTGCTGGCTTCTGGCCAGGCATTAATGATGACCAATAATGCTTTGCTGGTAACCACATCAGCTTTGGTTGGTGTGATTCTGGCTGATCAGCCATCACTGGCTACGTTGCCGCTGGCACTGCAGTTTCTGTCAACTATGCTGGCGAGTATTCCGGCAGCACTACTGATGGATCGACTGGGAAGACGGGCAGGATTTTTAATTGGCAGTGTGATTGGTCTGCTCGGTGGTATATTGGCAACCGCGGCTATTTTCCAGAGTAATTTCTGGCTGTTTTGTGGCGGCACCATGCTGATTGGTATGTTTAATGGTTTTGGCAACTATTACCGCTTTGCAGCCGTTGATGTGGTGAGCGCCACCTTAAAAAGCCGGGCAATTTCTTATGTCATGGCCGGTGGCGTTGTGGCTGCGATAATGGGACCGAATATCGCTAACTGGACGCATAATACAATAAATAGTGTCGAGTTTGCCGGCAGTTATATGGTGGTATGCCTGTTATATGTGCTGACATTTATTCTGTTAAGTTTTACAGATTTACCCAGACGTATTGTCAATCATAGTGAGTCAGAAGCCGCCCAGCCCCGGCCGCTGGCAGACATTATTAAACAGCCGGTGTTTGTTGTCGCGGTAATCTGCGGCATGCTGGGTTATGCGGTGATGTCACTGGTGATGACGGCGACACCGCTGGCAATGAGCCATCATCATAGCCTGGGTGATACGGCTTTTGTTATTCAATGGCATGTGTTGGGCATGTTTGCCCCGTCATTTGTTACCGGTAATCTGATAAGCCGTTACGGGGTGCAGCATATCATGCTGGCAGGTGCGGCATTATTGTTGATAGCCGTGCTGATCAATTTATTGGGAATCAGTGTCTGGCATTACTGGTTTGCCTTATTGGCTTTGGGCATCGGCTGGAATTTTTTATTTATCGGAGCCACCGACCTACTGACTTATACCTATACCGACAGCGAAAAAGCCAGAGCGCAGGCATTTAATGACTTTAGTGTGTTTGGTGCGGTGACTCTGGCGGCATTAACCGCCGGTTATTTACAGCACAATTTTGGCTGGCAAACAGTTAATCTGGGTGTGTTACCATTAATCGCTATTATTTTACTGGCACTGGTCTGGTTAAAAGTAAAACAAATGAATCAGATTGGCAGAATTGAGCTTGGAGAAGGTTAATCGATGACTCTTTATGCGTTAAAACAGCGACTAATGAATCGCATTGTAATAAAAAATAGTATTGCAGCCAGCTTATTGTTGTCGGCTTTTAATCTGCAAGCCGGCGGTTTTTTTGTTGATGCTTCTTATCTTCAGGCTAATATAGCGATTGCAGAGCAGCAGTTTAAGCCGCAATTATCACAGCTGGGTCTGGGCTGGCAATTTACTAACCGCTTTAGTGTCGAATGGTCACAGGCAGCTTCAGCCGCAGACGATGCCGTCTCCACGGTGAGCGCTGATATTATGTCACTGAGCAGTGTCATGCTGCGTTATGGTTCGGTCGTTAACAGTAATGTGAACACCTATGTGATGCTGGGATATTCTGAACTGAACCTGACAATGACTGGTACCTCGCTGCAAACCGATGAAGTGTATACCGATTTGAGTCTGGGTCTGGGCTTTGAAGAAACGATTTTTAACAAGTCCGGTTTAAGGTTACATTTTGATTACCTGATTCATTATGATCAGGCAGAGTTGACTGTTAGCAGCGTGCAACTGGGGTTACGTTATGTTTTCGAGTAAAAATAGAGTTATGTCGGGCCGTTTACGTGTTCTGATGGCGACCCTGATCATTAGTTTGCTATCGGCCTGTAGCAGCGGCGACCCGCGGGCCTTGTATGAGTCATTAATCGTTGAGTTTAATGATGTGCAGTCGATCAGCATCAGCGCACTGAATAGTGTTATTGCGAGCGGTGACAGCCAGCAGATCACAGTGACCGGAACCACGTCTCAGGCTGCCACGGTGGATCTGTCGGATAAGGTGAGCTGGTCATTGTCAGACGCGACGCTGGCCAGCATCAGTTCGGATGGCTTGTTACAATCGTTGTCAGCCAGCGCAACTGGCACGGTGACTATTACTGCTACGCTGGCGGATTTTTCAGCGACGTTCGATGTGACCTTATCCGATGCCAGTCTGGTCTCTATCGAAGTCAAAGCCGATACCACAGATGAACTGTTAAGTACCAGCGTGTGCCGGCCTTTAGCGTTGAAGGCGATGGGGACTTATGATGATTCTCCTGTTGCGACCGTGCGCAATATAACGCCCTATGTGAGCTGGGATAGCACCACCACCGGCGCTACTCTGGTCAGTGCAAGCAGCGGCCCTTCAATTACTCACTATCAGGCACTAGCCATCGAGGTAACAGCAAGCCGCGATACCCTGAGTAGCCCGGCTGCCAGTGTCAGCGTGGTTGATGATATCACCAGTCTGGCATTGTCACCGGCCAGCCTTACCTTGTCAGTCGGCAGTAGCCAGGGCTTTATTCTGCAGGCGGTTTACGGCGCCGAAACAGTGGATAATGTAGCCACCGCAGCTAACTGGGCCAGCACTGATATCGGCGTGGTAAGCTTTCCCAATAACGACGGTGTAATGTCGGCAGTCAGTACCGGTACGACAACGGTTACTGCCAACTGTGGCAGCACAGAGGCAAGCGCACTGGTCACGGTTGATACCAATAATATCAGTTCATTTGAGATCGGCCCGGAGCCGACGGGTTTCGCTTTAGCGCTGGGCAGCACACAGCAAATGACAGCGACCGCGTATTATTCAGCAGATCCGAATACAGCCGTGGATGTTACCGGTGATGTGAGCTGGAGCGTCGAAAACGGCAGCGTGGCAGTGCTTAGCGTTGACAGTTATGGGCTGGTCAGTGCCAATGCCGAAGGTTTTGCTAAAGTGGTGGCGAATTTTTCAGGCGAAACAGCCGATGTAACCGTTCACGTGGTGCCATAAATTTCACAGAGTTTATTAATTATCATCTGCTGACTGAGAAAGTGAGCGGTTTTGGTAATAGAGTTTAGGGATATGAAAAAGACCCTTATAGTCATTGATGATGATCAGCAGTTTGCAAATTTATTAGCTACGGCCGCAAGCACAGCAGGCTTTGAGGCGAGCGTTTGTAATGATGCACGCGAGTATTTCCAGCGTGAGCAAAGTTATAGCATCATGGTGCTCGACCTTAATATGCCGACAATGGATGGGGTTGAAGTAATCCGCCGATTAGGCAAAGGCGGGCATCAGGTGCAGCTGATTTTGGTCAGTGGCTATGATGCCAGTGTTTTGCATTCGGCAGAAAAGCTGGCCGAAGAATATCACCTGAATATAGTCGGTAGTCTGAGCAAGCCGTTACAAATCTCACTGTTTATCAAAATGTTATCTGCCATCAACATCATCGAGTATGTCAAGCCTTCGCAGCGGCAAGATCAACAGCAAGCCGTAACAGCAGCCGAATTAAGCCATGCGATCAAGCACCAGCAGCTGGTGTTGTTTTATCAGCCACAGATTAATCTACAGACGAATAAACTGACTGGGGTTGAGGCACTGGTGCGTTGGCAACATCCTGTACGCGGACTGATTGCACCAGGCGAGTTTATCGCTCTGGCAGAAAACGTCGGGATGATGGATCAGTTGACCGCCAGTATTCTGAAGATGGCGATCGAGCAGATCAATCTCTGGAAAAAACAAGGCTTGAATATAGCGGTGTCGATTAATGTTTCAGCAAAAAACATTACCAGTTTGTCCTTACCCGAACAATTAACAGAACAAATTAATAACCATGGGCTGGATCCGGGCTCAATCACTCTGGAAATAACAGAAAGTGCACTGATGGGTGAATTGAAAACCTCGCTGGATATTTTAACGCGCCTGCGTATTAAAGGATTTGGATTATCGATAGATGACTTTGGTACCGGTAATTCGTCACTGGTGTTACTACACCGGATTCCATTTTCTGAATTAAAAATTGATATGAGTTTTGTAAAAAATATGCAGCGGGATAAGGACGCCTGTTCGATCGTTGAAACCTGTGTGATGCTGGCGCATAAACTGGATATGACCGTAGTAGCTGAAGGCATCGAAAATGAAGCGATACAAAGCTCACTGAAACAGCTTGGCTGCGATATAGGTCAGGGCTTTCATATTGGTAGACCGGTGCCGGCAGCAGAGTTAACAGCCTGGCTATAAAAAACTATTCAATTTTAAAACCTGCTTTTTCAGCAAACTAAGCTAGTCTTTACTGTCGTGTAGATTAATCACAAGCGCTTTGGTTTAACTCAATGCGAGTGATACGGCTATCTACTTTAACAAGATTTATAAACGACCAGACTATGCCTGTAATTTAGCCCCATAATAGGACTTTCGACATGATTTATTCGCACCATGGCGGTGCGTTAAATGTGCTCGAGCAAATCGGTCATACCTAACTAACTGTTTTTGTTGAGATTTGTTATTTGGCATGGCTGTTGCAATTACATAATTAAATCCATAATCATTTTTCGACACAGCAGGAAGATGGGTACGAGAAATGTTTATGGTTTGTCACTTAAATATAATAGGCAAAAGCCTTTTTTGGAGAAATAAACACAATGAAACTGACTACAAATTTAAAAGCGATCACTGCTGCAGCCGTTCTGGCAATTCCTGCACTGGCACCAATCAGTGCTCAGGCAGAACTGGGTTATAACGCTTCTGTTGCGTCGATGTACTTATGGCGTGGTACTGATGCCAGCAATGGCCCGACAATTTCTGGTGGTGCTGATTATTCGCATTCATCAGGTGCTTACGCAAGCACTTGGGTATCAAGTGGTCTGGCAGGTGACCCTGCAACAGGCGGTGGTTACGAAGTAGATGTCTGGTTTGGTTATGCCGGTGAGGTTTCAGGTTTGTCTTATGATCTGAGCTACTGGAACATTGACTATCCTCAGGTGATCGGAGCGGATTCAATTAATGAAACCTCTTTGGGTCTGGGCTACGCAGGCGCGTCATTAGGTCTGGTGTCGGGTGATGGATATACTTACACCACACTGGGTTATGAGTTGGGTGATTTCGGTTTCACGTACGGTATGAATGCGACAGATGCAGTCGGTGGTGACACCTCTCATTTTGACGTTAGCTATGCAGCATCTAAGGAGCTGAGTTTTACAGTGAGTTTCCCAAGCGATGATGATGCAGCATCAACTGATCTTGCACCAGCTACTTTGTTTATGATGTCTTATTCATTACCTATCAGCGAATAATGATAGTCTGAATAAACATCAAGTATGAAAAAAGGGCGCCTTTAGAGGCGCCCTTTTTTTTATGCCAAAAAATAATTTAGCAATTAGTCAAGCTATGTCATGCGATTTGAAATCGCAACTTTAAACCGCGTATTGAACAACTAGCAGTAACTACACAGATGCATTATTGGCTTAACGACAATCTGTAGTGAACAATCACTTGGCAGCAAAAAAATAGTTAAAGAACAAAAGCTGCAAAGGCACCAGCATAGTGCTGGCAATAAATATTTTTCCTGATAGTGCGCACTAGTAAGGTGCGGCAATATTGTGCTCTGTATAGATCATTGCATAAGTCATTGATTTTAAACTATTAAATAAGTTGGCCTGTTTTCTGCATTACTACAGGTACTAAGGACTGCTCGATAATGAAACGTTAGTTCGGGCGCATGTAAAACGGAATAAATTGACGAAAGTCGACTGGAATGAGGAGAAATATCTAATGAAATTGGTTGCAGCAATTATCAAACCTTTCAAATTAGATGATGTTCGAGAAGCATTATCTGAGATTGGGGTACAAGGAATTACTGTTACTGAAGTTAAAGGCTTTGGTAGACAGAAAGGGCATACGGAATTGTATCGGGGCGCAGAATACGTTGTTGATTTTCTGCCAAAAGTAAAACTGGAAGCAGTGGTCGAAGATGGCATGGTTGATCAGGTAATTGAAGCGGTCAGCAAAAGTGCAAATACCGGAAAAATCGGTGACGGCAAAATTTTCGTATATCCAGTTGAACAGGCAGTTCGTATTCGTACCGGTGAATCCGGTAGCGAAGCACTGTAACTTAAGAGGGCTTATAAAGTGGAAAATCAAATTTTCGAACTTCAATATGCAATCGACACATTTTATTTTTTAGTGTGCGGTGCATTAGTGATGTGGATGGCAGCCGGTTTCTCTATGTTAGAAGCAGGTCTTGTTCGTTCAAAAAATACAACAGAAATACTGACTAAAAACGTAGCCTTGTTTGCTATTTCATGCATTATGTTCATGGTCTGTGGTTATGCCATTATGTATGGAAAAACATTCTTCCTGTCTGGTATAGCCGGTGGTGAAACACTGGTTGCCGATGCGTTGAAAGCGTCAAAAGAAAATGGTTTTGGTGGTGATTCTGTTTATGCCGATGCATCAGACTTTTTCTTCCAGGTTGTGTTCGTGGCAACCGCTATGTCAATCGTATCGGGTGCTGTTGCCGAGCGCATGAAGCTGTGGGCATTCCTTGCCTTTGCAGTGGTTATGACCGGTTTTATCTACCCAATGGAAGGTGCATGGACATGGGGCGGTGAGGCCGTGTTAGGTATGTATTCACTGGGTGACTTAGGCTTCTCTGATTTTGCCGGCTCAGGTATCGTTCACATGGCCGGTGCAGCAGCTGCATTAGCCGGTGTGTTATTGCTTGGTGCGCGTAAAGGTAAATACGGTGCAGACGGTACAATCAATGCAATCCCGGGTGCAAACTTACCAATGGCGACCTTAGGTACCTTTATCCTATGGATGGGTTGGTTTGGCTTTAACGGTGGTTCGGTACTTAAACTGGGCGATATGGCAAGTGCTAACGCCGTTGCGATGGTATTTTTAAATACCAATGCAGCAGCAGCAGGTGGCGCCGTAGCAGCGATGATTACTGCACGTCTGCTATTCGGTAAAGCGGATTTAACGATGCTGTTAAATGGTGCATTAGCTGGTCTGGTTGCAATCACGGCAGAACCATCAACACCAACGGCTTTACAGGCAACTGTGTTTGGCGCAATCGGTGGTGTACTGGTAGTGTTTAGTATCGTGACTCTGGATAAACTGAAAATTGATGATCCCGTCGGTGCCATATCGGTACACGGTGTGGTCGGTTTATTAGGTTTGTTATTAGTACCAGTGACGAATGACGGATCAACTTTTTCTGGCCAGATCATCGGTGCTTTAACCATCTTCATCTGGGTCTTTGGAACCAGTCTGATTGTATGGGCAGCAATTAAAGCCGTGATGGGAATCCGGGTTACTGAAGAAGAAGAGTACGAAGGTGTCGATTTAACAGAATGCGGTATGGAAGCATACCCAGAGTTTACATCTAAGTAATATCGTCTTTAAAAAGTAAAAAAAGGCCGGGTTTACCCGGCCTTTTTTTTAGCTAAAAATACTTGTTGGTTGCAGGCTGAAACGATTTAATGAATTAATAGTCAGAGATTAAAACCAGAGAAGGCAGATAGATAAACCAATTCAAAGTGGTTGTTATCGCCAGTTACGATCACTTGATCGGTTTGGTAATAGCATTTATAAAGATCAGTACTGCGAGCAATTTCTTATGTGAGAAGAAATTGAAGGGACAATGTAGCCTTTAAAAAAATTGAGAATCATTTTTCAGGCAAATAATGACTAGCCAGGGATGTAAAAATGAAAAGGATGATAGTTTTATTGATGCTGTTGCTGAGCGTTAACACCATCGCCAGTGAAAATAAACCGTCACTGTTGCTTGCTGCTATCTATCGTGAAGATATCAATATAAAAGATTACTGGGTCAGTGAAAAACTCGATGGTGTAAGAGCCTACTGGAACGGCAAGCAGCTGCTTACACGACAAGGTTATAAAATAAATGCACCAAAGTGGTTTACCCGCGTGTTACCAGCAGCCAGCCTGGATGGAGAGCTGTGGATTGGCAGAGGTCGTTTTGATGAGCTTTCAGCGACAGTAAGAACCTACCATACTAATCATGTCGGCTGGCAAACTGTAAAATACATGGTATTTGATTTACCGGGCTCGCCACAAACATTCGACCTCAGGCTGACGCAACTGCAAAAACTGATTCAATCCATCAATGCAAAACATATCCAGCTGATCAAACAGTACAGGGTAACAACTCATCAACAACTAACAAAAACACTAAATGAAACAGTCAAAGCCGGTGGTGAAGGTTTAATGCTGCATCTGGGCAGTACGTATTATCACGGTGGACGAACTAATGACCTGCTGAAACTAAAAACCTATGAAGATGCAGAAGCGGTTGTGATCAAACACCTGCCGGGAAAAGGCAAATTCAAAGGTATGCTAGGTTCAATACTGGTAGAAACGCAAAACCAGCAGCGTTTTAAAATAGGCAGTGGTTTTAGCGACCGCGACCGAAAAACACCGCCGCCGATAGGCAGCACCATCACTTATAAATACTATGGAAAAACCAGAAATGGCATCCCCCGCTTCGCTAGTTTCATGCGACAAAGAAGCCCCGTTGAATGAAGCCAGCGGTAGACGACCTGAAGTAAGTGAGACACCATGCGTGCGAAGCACACTAAATTACTATTATGAAGTTTAGAGAGAGCTGAAGCTGGTGCTAAATTGGCGCGCCTGACAGGAGTGTACTTGCGTGTGTAGGAGACACGTGGATTATGCGTGCGAAGCACACTAAATTACTATTATGAAGTTTAGAGAGAGCGGAAGCTGGTGCTAAATTGGCGCGCCTGACAGGAGTGTACTTGCGTGTGTAGGAGACACGTGGATTATGCGTGAGAAGCACACTAAATTACTATCATGAAGTTTAGAGAGAGCGGAAGCTGGTGCTAAATTGGCGCGCCTGACAGGAGTGTACTTGCGTGTGTAGGAGACACGTGGATCATGCGTGCGAAGCACACTAAATTACTATCATGAAGTTTAGAGAGAGCGGAAGCTGGTGCTAAATTGGCGCGCCTGACAGGAGTCGAACCTGTGACCTTTGCCTTCGGAGGGCAACACTCTATCCATCTGAGCTACAGGCGCATTATTGTTAGGTGTTGTTTGCATCGTCTGGAAGACGATGGGGTAACACGCTTGCTGCTGTTGCAGCTGACCCGGTATGTAAAGCTTATCAGTGTTTTGCGGAATGTATTATCCGTCTTTCACCGACACACGCAAGCACTCTGAGTTACGCAGGTGACTGTGTTTTGTTGCTGTATTTTAGCTAAATAATTGTTTTTAAGGTAAAAAACTGGCTAATTCAGAACAAGCTGCTAAGAATATACTGTGTTGCGTCAGGAGTCCATAAGCAATTAATTATATTAATTTGGGCTTATGTGTTCACCGGGCGCGACTTTGGCGCTATAATCCGCGCTTTATTTGTGCCTTAACAGGCTTTCCGCATATTCGTGGGAGAATGAGTGTGAGTAGTGAAAATAACAGTATTCGTAATTTGTATGTTGGCTTAAGTGTTTTATGCCTGCTTGCTGCATTGGTTTATTTATTAAATAGCCTGTTTAATGTGGTGGGAAATGCCAGCAACGACGAAGGTGTGGCTGAGCATTTTGTTGCATCAACAAACGAGCGTATTAAACCGGTATCTGTAGTTAATTCCGGCGATGTTAATGTCGTGGTAGTGCGTTCTGCTAAAGAGATCGTTGAAGGGACTTGTATGAGTTGTCACGGCACTGGTGCGATGGGTGCTCCTAAGGTGGGTACTAAAGCGCAGTGGAAACCCCGTTTCGCCAAGGGCATGAAAAGCATGATGAAAAATGCAACGCAGGGTATAGGTATGATGCCTGCGCGTGGTGGTGATGCGTCATTGACTGATGCAGATATCGAAAAAGCGATAAAATACATGCTGAAAAAATCCTCTCTGTAATTGTTACAGGCTGATTTGAAAAAGGGCACCCAGAGTGCCCTTTTTTTATGCCTGGCATTTAGTGCTGCAGTCGATCCAGGCTGCGATAAGAGATCGCTTCACTGAGGTGGCTGCTGTTAATGTCGTTGCTGTTATCCAGATCTGCGATGGTGCGAGACAGTTTTAAGATGCGGTGGTACGCCCGGGCTGAAAGTTTTAGTCGCTCCATGGCTTGATCCATCAGTAATTGTTCTGCGCTGTTAAGGTGGCAGTTTTTTTCCAGTTCGGCGTTACTGAGTTCGGCATTGACTTTACCGCTTCGGTTGATTTGTCGGTGGTAGGCCTGTAATACGCGCTGTTTAATATCGGCACTGCTTTCGGCATGATGTTGCTGGCTAAGTATGTCTCTGGGTACTTGCGGAACTTCAATCTGGATATCGATTCGGTCGAGTAGCGGGGCGGATATTTTAGAGCGGTACTTGCGCTGCTGTTCCGGTGTGCACTGGCAGAGTTCTTTACCGTCGCAGTTGTAACCTTGAGGACAGGGGTTCATTGCCGCAATCAGCTGGAAAAGTGCCGGAAAGTCAGCTTGTCGGGCTGCTCGTGAAATGGTGATGCGGCCGGTTTCTAAGGGTTCTCGCAGCACATCAAGTACCTTGCGGTCGAATTCGGTCAGCTCATCGAGAAACAGAATGCCGTGATGAGCTAATGAAATCTCACCCGGCTTAGGGTTGGAGCCACCGCCGACTAGGGCAACGCCAGATGCGGTATGGTGCGGTGACCGAAACGGTCTAACGCGCCATTGATGGCGGTATTCAGCCTGGTCACTGATTGAATAAATTGCGGCGGTTTCTATTGCCTGTTGCTGTGACATCGGCGGCAGAATACCGATAATGCGACTCGCTAGCATGGTTTTACCGGTGCCGGGTGGACCTATCATCAACAGATTATGTTGGCCGGCGGCGGCGACTTCGAGGGCGCGTTTTGCGCGCTGCTGCCCCTTGATATCGGACATATCAAGCCGTGTTTCTGAGATTGGGGGTGCTGTCTGCGGCTCAGGGCTGTCGCTATTGAGTTCGCCCTGATCATTTAAAAACTGACAGACCTGCAGCAGGTTGGCCGCTCCCAGAGTCTGTATGTTATCGACCAGCAGGGCTTCGCTGATATTTTGATTGGCGATGATCAGGCCTCGGTTGCTGGCTTGGGTATGCAGTGCAGCTGGCAGAATGCCTTTTACGGGCCGGAGTTCGCCACTTAGCGCCAGCTCGGCGTGAAATTCAAATTGGTGCAGATGCTGCTCAGGGATTTGTGATGAGGCAGCCAGAATGCCGAGTGCTATCGGCAGATCATAGCGCCCGCCTTCTTTGGGTAAATCAGCCGGTGCCAGGTTGATGGTGATGCGGCGCTGTGGGAATTCAAAATTTGAGTTGATGATGGCGGCGCGTACCCGGTCTTTGCTTTCGCGCACAGCGGCTTCAGGTAAGCCAACAATCGACAGGCTTGGCAGTCCGTTTGATAAGTGCACTTCGACAGTGACGCTGTGGGTAGTGATACCACTGAGAGCGCAAGTGTAGATTTTAGCGAGTGACATGTTTCAATCCTTGAAACGGTATTTAAGATAGATTTATTCTTTTTCGAGTTCTGCTAAACGGGCTTCGAGCTGTTTTAGTTCTTGCCGACAGCGTGCCAGTAACGCGACCTGAATATCAAACTCATCTCGGCTGACTAGATCCATATCCCTGAAAATAGCCTGCACCGAAGCTTTAAGATTTTTTTCTAAGTCGGTTTGCAGCAGTTTAAAACTGTCCGGTACCGCATCAGACAGACGTTTGGTCAGCTGATCTATTACGTTGGGGTCAATCATAATCTTCTTTGGCTGTATTGTTGTTCAATTTTTGATAGTTTAACCGAATTCTTGTATTGATTGACTACTTTATCAGGAATCGAAGTACAGGACAGATGCTTAAACTAAGGAGACTTCAACGGTGAAGATAAATAATATCGTATTGTGCGCTGTTTTATTGACCACGCTCTCAGCGCAGAGTGTGTTAGCAGCAAATAAGGCAGTCAGCTTTATGGATGAGCTGGATAAAAATATGGCGGTGACAACAAATTATGTATGGCGAGGTATTGCGCAGACTGCTGGAGCAGCCGCAGTGCAAGGTGGCGCTGCTTACAACATGAAAAACGGATTCGGGATGGATCTTTGGCTTTCCAGTAGTGCTGCCGGAGGCAGTGATGAGTTTGACCTGACGGCCAGCTATGCCTTGCAACAAGATCGTACCGGCTATGAATTCGGGCTGATTTCATACAGCTACCCGCAGCTGGCAGCTGCCAGTTTTCAGGAAGTTTTTGCCGGCGTGAATGCAAACCAGATGAACGCTTATGTCTATATTGATACCGATAGTAATCGCGGTAGTAATATCTATTTAGAGTTTTCGATTACGTTAGCAGACATCAAACTGGTGCTGGGCGTTAATAGTAATGACGTTCCAACCTCTGACTATAATTATATTTCGGCGGCTTTGCCGTTATCCAAAGAAATGATGTTGAGCTTTTCGCAGACTGATATTAATGGTGATAAGCAGGAGCTGGCATTAAGTTACAGTTTTCCGATGAAATAAGCTGCCGCAGGCAGAGTAAACAAGTGGCAGGCTAATACATTGGAAACATAATGTTGAGCACTTCATGCGTTTGTTGTTGTGCATTAGCAACAATGTCGGCCAGCGTCGACAGATCCAGAGCGGTTATTTGCAAGCTGAGCGGATTGAAGTCGGCCGCGGCATCCAGCAGATTCTCATCGATAGGAATATCAGGTGACAGCGTGTTCACGATAGTGTTGGCTAGGTGCACAATAGCCGTTTCTATCTCATATTTTTCGGCTTTATCAGGTTGGTGATGGTGCTGAATAATGGTCTGAAAACTTTCCGGCAGTTGCCATGCCTGAGCTAATGCAGCACCCACGTCAGCATGTGTGAAGCCCAGCTGCAGTTGTTCTGCCTGATGTACAATACCGCTGGTTTCAGCCGCCTGGCGTAATACACTTTGTGAAATCTCGGGCTCTTTGTAATACAGCACCAGTTTACCAATATCGTGCAGTAAGCCGGCAATAAACAGTCGTTCGGTATGTAAGACATTGCATTGTCGGGCCAGCAAGCGGGCGACAATGCCGGTAAAAACGCTGTGCTGCCAGAACAGCTCCATGTTGACGAGCTGATTAGGAATCCGATCAAACACTTCGAGCGCAGAGGTCGCCAATACCAGCGCCCGCAAATCATCTTCACCAATCAGGCTAATGGCCCTGGACACCATTTCGATTTTACTTGGGAATTGATAATAGGCGCTGTTGACGATGCGCAGGATTCGGGCTGCCATCGCCGGGTCATGGGCAATGATTTCACCTAATTGTGCATTGGTGTGAGAGGGGTCTTCAAGCGCTGTATTGATACGGATACAAATTTCAGGCAATGAAATCAGATTAATAATGCCGGCAACCATGTTAATCGGTTGTTGATTAACGGTTTTCGTCCCTGATGTGGTTTGAAGATTTTCCATGTTATACCTTGGTTGCTTGCGTGAGCTATTTATCGTGCAGTCATCTTGTCCTGGTCGCCGACCATTATACTTTATTTTTTCATAAATTCCGGTAACGCCATAGCGGCTTTGTGGATCTCAGCATTGTAGTACAGAGTCGGGAACGTTTTATTTTTCGCGTCCGCTTCACGGAACTGATGCAGCGGCGTATTGCCACCAACGGTACAGCTCCACCAGCCTGACGGGTAGACGCATTGTGGGAAGTTAAAACTCAAGGTTTCTGTATGGCCGGCTTGTTGCAGCCGCTGATGCATGGGCATCAGTATGCTGTCGAGGTGTAGCAAGGGTGATTCACTTTGCTGCACCAGCAGCCCGCCCGGCTTTAAAACACGCTGACAGTGGCGGTAGAATTCGGTGCTGAATAAGACTTCGCCGGGGCCAATCGGGTCGGTGCTGTCAACAATGATGATGTCGTAACTGTCGTCGGCAGCATCTTTGACCCATTTGATGCCGTCATCAAAATACAGTTCAGCTCTTGGATCGTTGTTTGAGTCACATAATGCCGGGAAATATATCTCCGACAAGCGTGTTACCCGTTCGTCAATATCGATCTGTTGAGCCAGTTTGACGCTGTCATGTTTGAGAACTTCACGCAAGGTGCCACAGTCACCACCGCCGATAATCAGTACGTTTTCAGGATTCGGATGGGTGAACAGGACCGGGTGACTCATCATTTCATGGTAGATAAAGTTATCACGGTCTGTGAGCATAATGTAACCGTCAATCACCATCAGTTTACCGAAATGCGTGGTCTGGAAAATTTCAATTTTCTGAAATTCACTCTGCTCTTCATGCAGCTTTTCAGTAATTTGTAATGAGAATGCGCTGCCGCTGTTGGGCTGTGGTTCGCTGAACCAGCTCTGGTCAAGAGTCATAATAATCACCTGTAAATAAACTGTTGGGGATTATAGCGGTTACTCGGTAAAATGAGTGCTGGTTTTTCTAATTTTTTATGAAGGCAGAGAGTGAATGGCAAACTGGAGCAGTCTGGAGTCTAAAGCTACCTATTGCATGCAAAACTGGGGTGAGGGTTATGTGGATGTTGCCAGTGATGGCCATTTGCTGATTCGCCCGTATCGTAATGCGGCGGAAGGTGAAATTGATATGAAAGAACTGCTGGAAAACATTCAGCAGCAGATGTCATTGCCGGTATTGATTCGCTTTCAGGATATTTTGCGCGATCGGATCAATCAGCTTACAGGTGCTTTTCAGCAAGCTTTTGAAAAGCATCAGTATGATGCTCGCTATACCGCGGTCTACCCGATAAAAGTTAATCAGCAGTTCAGTGTAGTCTCAGAAATTATCAGTCATGGTGGCAAGCGGGTCGGACTGGAAGCTGGCAGTAAACCGGAACTGATGGCGGTACTGGCACTGGCTGAGACAAAAAAACATACCATTATTTGTAACGGTTACAAAGACAGCGAATATATTCGACTTGCACTGATTGCTCAGCGACTGGGACACCGTATCCATATTGTGCTGGAAAAAACCTCGGAACTGGAGCTGGTGCTGGCAGAGGCGGCCAGTTTAAAGGTTGAACCGACGCTCGGTCTGCGGTTGCGTCTGGCCAGTATTGGTAAAGGAAAATGGCAGAATACCGGCGGAGAAAAAGCTAAGTTTGGTTTGTCAGCTGAGCAGATTTTATATGTGCTTGATCGTTTAAAAGCAGAAAACAAACAACACTGGATTACCTTGCTGCATTTTCATATGGGTTCGCAAATTGCGAACCTGAATGATATCAAAACCGGGCTGGCAGAAGCGGCGCAGTATTTTATCGAATTGCAGCGTATGGGCTTTGATATTCGGACCCTGGATATTGGTGGTGGGATTGGTGTCGATTATGAAGGCACGGCATCGATGCAGGAATTCTCGGTCAACTATACATTGGACGATTATGCGGATGCCGTGGTCGGTTGTTTCAGTAAGGTTTGTGATCAGTATCAGTTTGATCATCCGGAAATTATTACCGAAGCCGGTCGTGCCATGAGTGCGCATCATGCGGTACTGGTCACCGAAGTGGTGAATATCGAACAACGTGATGAAATTGATATAGGTTCTGACGATAAAAAGCACCACGCCCTGATCGAACGTATGCTGTCTTTGTACAAGGACAGTAAAGACAGTGATCCGATATTGATCTACCAGCAGCTTTCTGCATTATATTATCAGGCACAGGATGTTTTTGTGAAAAGTGCTATCGGTATTGAAGAACGTGCTTTGCTGGAAAAAGTCTATCTCGCCAGTTGTCAGAGATTAAAGAAAAACCTGAGCCATGATGATATGCAACAACAGGCTGTTCTTAACAGTATCAACGAAAAACTGGCGGATAAAATTGTCTGTAACTTGTCGATCTTCCAGTCGATTCCCGATGTCTGGGGGATCTCACAGATCTTCCCTATTGTGCCGTTGCAACGACTGGATGAAAAGCCGGATCGTCGTGCTATTGTGCAGGACTTAACCTGTGATTCCGATGGCCAGATCAAACAGTATGTCGATGCTTACGGCATAGAAACTACATTGCCGATACACCGTATCCATGACAATGAAAAATACCTGTTAGCGGTATTTATAGTGGGTGCCTATCAGGAAATATTGGGCGATATGCATAATCTGTTTGGCGACACCAATACCATTAATGTCGAACTGGATGGCAATAAAAACTACCGATTGATTGATCCGGAAGCTGGTGACTCGGTCAGTGAAGTATTGAGTTATGTGCATTTTGATAGCGAAAGAATGCTGAAAGTGTACCAGGATAAAGTTGCAAAAGCCGGCTGTACTGACAAAGAAGCAAAGCAGTTTGTAGAAGAATTATCAGACGGCTTGTACGGTTACACCTATCTTGAGTAAATCGTCAGATTGACGAGATAGCCGTTGCCGTTCAGTGTTTAGTAAACCGTATCCTGAAGGCTGACGGGTTCTGTTGGCGACAGCCGCTGATTTTTTCTGAATCTTGATTACTTTTCTGAAAGCCTGAAGTTTTCGATGCATTCCTGGGCGGTCTCCTGTACCTCAGCGTCAGGATCATTTAGTAAAGCCTGAATGGCTGCTATTACCGATGGATGCATGGTCAGGCTGAGATAGAAGCAGGCATCATTACGAACTCTGGCAAGTTCGTGCTTGGTCAGTTGTATTAGCTCGGGGATCAGCCTGAGCAGCGCATCTGTTTCGGCAAACTCTTCCATAATAGCACCGATACCAATTTGTACCGATATTTTAATCTCTTTGTGTTGCAGCATTTCCAGTAACAGCGCGAGTTTGTCGGGCTGTTTTTTTAACAGTTCGATAGCATCATTGAGCTGGCCGTTATTGAGCAGCTCATCGTAATATTCGATTAAGCCATCGCTGGAGCCTGCCTGTTTAATCGCTCTGAGTAACTCGTCCTTGCTGTGATTACCAAGCAGTTCAATATCACCAATTTTTAACCAGGGCACTGAGCGTATCTTGTATTGCTGAGCAGCTTCAGGTTGCTGGCTGATATTGATAGCAGTCAGCTGACTGATCTCGCCACTTTTAAGTAACTCGCAAAGCTGATTGAGAACAGCGGGACAATGACTGCAACCGCTTGCCAGTAGCATTACAACAGAAGGAGGGATATTGGTCGTGTTCGCCACCATCGGATAGCCGTCATGTCAGTAAAAGATTCTGCATATTAGCACCGATAGCGTGAAATAAGATTAGAAAAATAGTGATTTTGATGCTAAAAAATATAGATAAAAAATAACTTCATACATTAATAAGAATAAATCATGAAGCAAAATGTATCACCGCATAATGTTTTAGTACTGGTCACTGCAGCCCTGCTTTTAGTCGCGATTGCAGCTGTTCAACTGGCTACCAGTAGCCCCTGGTTTGGCCTTAAGTTGTCCGCTGCAGAGCAGGGTGCTCGTGTTATCGGTATTGTCGAACACGGCCCGGCCGCTAACAGTGGTTTGCAACACGGCGACCTGATTATTGCGATAAAAATCGTCGGTGATTCGGCTGCTTTGTCGATTGAAGCCGGTGACCTGATGATTGAGCCGGATGACCATGCCTCGTATAAAAACTATTTTTTATTTTTTCAGAAGCAGACGCAATTACATCAGATAGTGACAGCAAAAACCGTGTTGTTAAAAACAGCCGATGGAAAAAATATAGCCGTATCGCCGGAAGCGCAAAAACCACTCAGCGAATTATCCTTTTACTTCTGGTTTCAATTAGCCTGCGGTTTTGCAGTAGTCTTGATGGCGGCCATGGTTTGGGTTTATGCCAGTGACCAGATGGGGCCGCGACTTTATATGCTGGCAGCAGTAGGCTTGCTGGTCGCGATTTTCCCATCGGCGATATATACCACCAGAGAGCTGTCGATTGATGGCGAGCTGTTTGAGGCGTTGTCGAGAATGAATCAGCTCGGGGTTTTGTTTTTTTGTGGCTTCGGTACTGCTATTCTCTGGTATTACCCGAATCGGATCAGCCACTTTTCTTTTATAAAAGCCATGTTGCTGGCTGTTGGTGTTTTATTTTCGATAAATTATTTTGCGCTTTATGAGTCGCTGCATCTTGGAGTTCGCTTACCGATAGTATTATGGTTGTTACTGGACGTTACGCTGGCTGTAGTGCAGTGGCGTCGCACAGCAACTGACCCGGTAGCAAGGGCGCAGGTTAAATGGTTTATTCTTGCCTGGTTTGTTGGCCCGGTATTTTACACCGCGTTAAATGTGTTTCCGCTGCTGGTAGGTTATGAGCCGGTGCTGACCCAGGAAACAGGCTGGCTGTTATTTGTTTTCGTCTATCTGGCTATTGCACTGGGTTTAATTAAATACCGGTTGTTCAATCTGGATAAATGGATATTAACGGCCTGGTTCTGGTTTTTATGCGGTCTGGCATTTATTTTAGTGGATGCGATAGTGATTGCGTTAACCGGCATGTCACAAAATATTAGTTTGATGCTGTTACTGGCGATTACCGGCTGGTTATATATACCGTTAAGGCAGCTGACGTTGGACCGAGTGCTGGCAAGGCGCTCAGGCAGGGATCAGGACAACACCGTATCGGCATTGTTGAATGAAATATTAAGGCGTGCGCCGAATGAAAAGCCGGATGAATTGTGGCCGGATATTTTACAGCAGCTTTTTCAGCCATTACAGATTAATCAGCTTGACGACAGAGCGGATAAAGTGACCGTGCAGAACCACGGACAATCCATACTGATTCCAGCGCTGCCGGGAAGTTTGGCCGTGTGTCTGTATAATGCACAAAAAGGTGCGCGGCTTTTTAGCCCTGATGATGCCGCCCTGATCGAATCGGTATGGATGATTTACAAGCATGTGCTGGCGTTTCAGCAGGCTCAGCATAATGGTGCTCGGATCGAGCGGCGGCGCATTGCCAGAGATTTGCATGATGATGTCAGCGCAAAAGTATTGTCTCTGGTGTATCGTGCTGATAATGATGAAAACGCGGATCTGGCAAGAGAAACACTGAGCGATCTTCGCAGCGTGATTCATGATCTGGAAAGTAAAAGTATATCATTAAAGGATGCGGTCAGAGAATGGCGTTTAGAAGCAAAGAGACGTTGTGAGGAAGCCAAACTGGTATTGCACTGGCAGCAAACCGAATTGCCAGAATCGGAGTTGCTGGCGATATATAAATCGAGCCTGAGAAAAATACTCAGGGAATCGCTGAGTAATATTATTAAACACGCGGATGCTAATGAGGTAACGGTAAAGCTCAGTTATGACGCGGGGCAATTTTGCCTGCAAATCGAAGATGACGGTAAGGGCTTCGATAAGAATCTGGCCGCCAAAAACAAATCAGGTATAGGCCTTAGCAGTATAAGGCGGCGGGTTTTCGATCTGGGAGGCGAGCTGAAAATAGATACAGATCACGGCGGCGGTAGTTGCATTCAGGTATCGTTAATGCTGAGTGATGAGAGCTATCAGATAAAAGCAGTAGGAGATAGTGAATGAAAAATGGTCTTATACTAGAGGACCTTGCAGATGCGCAGCAATGGCTGTTATCTGTATTAGAAAGTAGTTTCCCGGGAATGGTGATAGAAGTGGTGTCCTCTGTTAGTGAGGCGACAGAAAAATTACAGAGCTATAAACCCGATATTGCGCTGGTGGATTTAAACCTGCCGGATGGCTCGGGCGTGAGCGTGCTGCAGAACCTGAATAAAAATCACGCTGACTGCGTGGCTGTCGTCACGACGACATATGATGACGATGAATCGCTGTTTTCAGCGCTTTGTGCCGGTGCTCAGGGTTATCTGTTAAAGGAACAAAAAAAGGAAATATTAATTGATGCCTTGAAAGGTATCAGTGAAGGCCGTCCGGCCTTATCACCGCAAATATCCATGCGTATTCTGGACTTTTTTGCCTCGGGCTCAGCGAGCAAACCAGCACAGACAGAGCCGACAGAGCCGACAGAGCCGATGAACCCGGCTGAGCAGGACAGCTATCAGTTGGTTGATAAGCTGACCAGGCGAGAAACCGATGTGTTGAAAGAAATTGCCCGTGGTTCATCAACCAAAAAGACCGCCGAGGTTTTAAATGTATCCTTTAATACCGTGGCTTCTCATATTAAAAGTATTTACGCGAAACTGAATATTTCGAGCCGAGCCGAAGTGGTTCATGAAGCCATTCGGCTTGGCATTAATAATCATTAATGCTGCTGACAAGCCGCTTCTGCCAGGCTTACAGTTGTGAGTGATCGCTAAAAACAGCGCTTGGCAGATGCCAGCAACCCCGTTTTACAGGCTATTGATTCTGAATAGCCCGGTATTTTTCAGCAAAAATTATTGAAAACCGCAAAATTATCGAGAATTTGCTGTCGATAGTAGCGGATCTTGTCGGAAATAACGGCATTGGCTGGATTATTACTGGTATAATGCGCGGCTTTCTCGCTCACAGGTACGAACACAGTGTCTATCGAAAAATTACGTAACGTTGCTATTATCGCTCACGTTGACCACGGTAAAACGACTTTGGTTGATGAACTTCTTAAGCAGTCCGGCACTCTGGGTGACCGTGTAGAGCTTGAAGAGCGCGCGATGGATTCTAACGATCAGGAAAAAGAACGTGGCATTACTATTCTTTCCAAGAATACCGCGATCACCTGGAATGACTACCGCATTAATATCGTAGACACCCCTGGACACGCCGACTTTGGTGGTGAGGTTGAGCGGGTATTGTCGATGGTGGACTCTGTACTGTTGCTGGTTGACGCACAGGAAGGGCCGATGCCGCAGACCCGTTTCGTTACACAAAAAGCCTTCGACATGGGTTTCAAACCGATAGTTGTTATCAACAAAATTGATAAGCCCAGCGCTCGCCCGGACTGGGTGTTAGACCAGACCTTCGAATTGTTTGACCGTCTGGGTGCGACTGATGAGCAGCTGGACTTCCCGGTTATTTATGCCTCAGGACTGGGCGGTTTTGCCGGCCCCGACGAAACTATTCGTGATGGCGACATGACCTATTTGCTGGAACAGATTATTGAACAGGTACCGGTTCCAGAAGTTGATGCAGAAGCTCCTTTTCAGATGCAGGTGAGTTCGCTGGATTACAACTCATACGTGGGTGTAATCGGTATCGGCCGGATAACCGCCGGTAAAGTTAAGCGTAACATGCCACTGACCCTGATTAATAAAGAAGGCAAAACCCGCACTGGTTGCCGGATGCAACAGATTCTGGGTTTCCATGGTCTGGAGCGTATCGAAGTTGAAGAAGCCGAAGCCGGCGACATTATTTGCTTCAGTGGTATTGAAAAATTAAACATCTCAGACACGCTTTGTGATCCGTCTAAAGTCGAAGCAATGAAGCCATTGTCGGTTGATGAGCCGACGGTATCGATGACCTTCCAGGTCAACAATGGCCCGTTTGCCGGTAAAGACGGTAAGTTTGTAACGTCACGTAATATCTCAGACAGGCTTGATCAGGAACTGATTCATAATGTCGCGCTGCGCGTTGAAGTGGCGGAAGATTCAGATAAATTCCGCGTATCAGGTCGTGGTGAATTACACTTATCAGTATTGATCGAGTCGATGCGTCGCGAAGGTTTTGAATTATGCGTTGGTCGCCCTGAAGTTATTGTTAAAGAAATTGATGGAGTGATATCCGAGCCGTATGAGAATCTGACGGTCGATATTCCTGAGGACTCTCAGGGTTCTGTGATGGAAAAACTGGGTGAGCGTAAGGGTGAGCTGAAAGATATGGTGCCTGATGGTGATGGCCGTGTCCGTCTGGATTACATCATCCCTTCACGTGGACTGATTGGCTTCCGTACTGAATTCTTAACAGCAACAGCCGGTAATGGACTTATCTATAGTAACTTCGATCACTACGGGCCTAAGCTGAATGTAGAAATTGGACAGCGCTCAAAAGGCGTACTGGTTTCTAATGGTACTGGTAAGTCACTGGCATACGCGCTGTTCAACCTGCAGGAGCGTGGTCGTTTATTTGTTGGTCATGCCGAAGAAATTTACGAAGGTATGCTGGTGGGTATTCATGCTCGTGATAACGACTTGGTGGTTAATCCATTAAAAGCCAAGCAGTTAAATAATATCCGGGCCGCGGGTACCGATGAAAATCTGATACTGGTGCCGAAGATTGATATGACACTGGAGCAGGCGCTTGAATTTATCGATGATGATGAGCTGGTAGAAGTCACCCCGCATCATATTCGTTGTCGTAAAAAGCTGTTGACCGAAAACGAGCGCAAGCGTTCTGGTCGCGGCTAAGTTAGCCGGCTTGCCGCTAAAAAAACCCTGATTTATCAGGGTTTTTTTTTCAATAAGTATCTGTGTTACTCTGAAATCTCTACTAAACTTTATCAACATTGCAGCAGGAGTTTGAGTGGATAATTCACAGCAAAAAGCAACCATATTGGCAGTCGATGATTCGCGCGTGATGTTAGTCGCAGCAGCCAAAGCGCTGAAAGATGAATTCGAAGTGCTGAAGGCTGCCGATGGCGAAGAAGCCTGGCAGCTGATACAGGCGCGGCCTGACATCTCCGTGGTATTTTCTGATCTATCAATGCCGAATATGGACGGTTACGGCTTGCTCGATAAGATTAAAAACAGTGAGAATCCGCAGATTGCGGCATTGCCTGTGGTGATTCTGACCGGACAGGAAGACGGTGATGGCACCAAAGAAAGAGTCATGCAGGCCGGTGCGACCGATTTTTTAATCAAGCCATTTGATTCGCTGGATTTATTAAGTCGGGCACGCAGTCTTTCGCATCTGAGCACCCAGCTCAGTGAGCTTAGTGAAAAACAGTCTCTCGATAAGCTGACGCAGCTTTATACTGAAGCGTCTTATAATGACAGTGGCGAGCGGGCGCTGGCATACGCGCAGCGTCACGGCAGTGATTTGTCGCTATTACGTTGTGACATTGAAAATTTCTCCGAACTGTTTGTAAAAAATGGCAAACAGCTGGCCGAGTCGATGTTAATTAAACTAGCTGAACTGATTAAATCGGTGCTGCGACAGGAAGATATTGCAGGTCGGCTGGGCGTGGCAAAGTTCAGTATGTTACTGATCGATACCGACCAGACCGGTGCAGAACAGGTTATTAGCAGATTACGTCAGGCGATCGAGCAGGCGGCGCTGATCACAGACGGTAAACTCAGTATCAACATCGCCTGTGTGAGTCCAGCGATCGAGCCGGGTCTTAGCTTTAGCAGGCTTTGTTTAGATGCTGAAAAAGCCCTGGAAGATACTCGTTTAAGTGAGACGGCGCAGGCGGTAAGCACAGAGATCAAGGTTAGTCCGCTGGAGTCGGCTGGAGCAGTTAAAAAGCCAGCAAGAATAGATTTAACCGCCGTGCTGCGAGAAATTATAAAAAATAAGGGCCGACGGCTGACTGAAAAGCAGCTTAATGCCAGTCTTGCCACGCTGCTGCCATTGCTGGCTTTTCTGAATGAAAAGCTGTCGCTTGAAATTGATGAAACGATTGCGCGACTGAGTAAAAAAATTAGCGAATAGACAAACGTTTTTAGCATTTAAAAAATAACAGTCATTACATAAACTCCCCATAAAAAAAGCATCAGGAAACAGTTTTATATGTCTTTAATATCAAAGCGCATTGCCAATGAACTGGCAGTAAAAGAATCACAGGTTCTGAGTACGATCGAGTTACTTGACGACGGATCAACCGTACCCTTTATCGCGCGTTACAGAAAAGAAGTCACTGGCGGGCTGGATGACAGTCAGTTGCGGCAGTTAGAGGAACGATTGGGCTATTTACGCGAGCTTGATGAGAGGCGCGCGGTGATATTAAAAAGCATTGATGAACAGGGTAAGCTGACAGATCAGTTAAAACAAAGTATTGCAGCAGCAGAAACAAAAACCTCGCTTGAAGACCTGTATTTGCCCTATAAGAAAAAACGCCGGACTAAAGCGCAGATTGCCAGAGAAGCCGGGCTTGAAGCGCTGGCTAATGGTTTACTGGCGGATGCATCACAATCGCCGGAACAACTGGCTGCCGGTTTTATCAATAAAGATAAGGGCGTTGAAGATATTGCGGCAGCACTGGACGGAGCGCGTCAGATATTGATGGAGCAGTTTGCTGAAGATGCCGGTTTATTGGGCGAGCTGCGCGAGTACCTGTGGCAAGGCGGTATTGTGGTCTCTAGCGTGGTTAAGGGTAAGGAAAAAGAAGGCGAAAAGTTTGCCGACTATTTCGAGTTCAGTGAAGCGATTGAGAAGATTCCGTCGCACCGTGCGCTGGCATTATTCAGAGGTCGAAATGAAGGCGTATTGTCTCTTAACCTGAAAGTGGCGAATGAAGACGAACTGGATAAGCACCCCTGTGAAATCAGTATTGCACACCATTTCGGCATAGCAGATCAATCTCGCCCAGCTGATAAATGGCTGCTGGATACAGTGCGCTGGGCCTGGAAAATAAAGATATTCAGCCATCTTGATATTGAACTTAAGATGCGCCTGAAAGAGATTGCTGAAGTAGAGGCGATCAAGGTCTTTGCCGATAATATGCGGGACTTGTTGCTGGCAGCACCGGCCGGAGCCAAAGCCACAATGGGGCTGGATCCGGGTATTCGTACCGGGGTAAAAGTTGCAGTGGTGGACGAGACCGGCAAACTGCTTGATCATGCCACGGTGTACCCACATCAGCCGCGCAATGAATGGGATCAGTCTATCGCTGTGCTGGCGGCCCTGTGTCAAAAACACCAGGTTGCCCTGATCAGTATCGGTAACGGCACCGCCTCGCGTGAAACCGATAAATTAACGCAGGATATGATGAAACAGTACCCGCAGTTGAAGCTGCAGAAACTGGTCGTGTCAGAGGCCGGGGCCTCGGTATATTCAGCATCTGAATTGGCTTCACGCGAATTTCCACAGCTGGATGTCTCAATTCGTGGTGCCGTATCCATTGCCAGACGTTTACAGGATCCGCTGGCAGAGCTGGTGAAGATAGAGCCTAAAGCAATTGGTGTGGGACAGTATCAGCACGATGTCAGCCAGTTACAGCTTTCGAAAAAACTCGATGCGGTGGTCGAAGACTGTGTAAATGCAGTGGGTGTTGACATAAACCGGGCATCGATACCGTTGTTATCTCAGGTAGCTGGCTTGAGCCAGACACTGGCAGAAAACATTGTCAGTTACCGCGATGATAATGGTGCGTTTAATAACCGTAACGATTTGCTGAAAGTGCCGCGTATGGGGCCGAAATCATTTGAACAATCGGCCGGGTTTTTACGCGTGGTTGGTGGCGATAATCCGCTGGATAATTCGTCAGTACACCCTGAAAGCTATGCTCTGGTAGAAAAGTTAATGCACTATTCTGAACGCGATATCCGTTCACTGATTGGTGACGAAAAATACATTAAGAGTTTGCAGCCGGCTAATTTTATCGATGAGCGTTTTGGTCTGCCAACGGTAATGGATGTGTTCAGTGAGCTGGAAAAACCGGGACGAGATCCGCGGCCAGAATTTAAAACGGCCGCGTTTAAAGATGGTGTTGAAGAAATTAAAGACCTTAAACAGGACATGGTGCTTGAAGGTGTGATCACTAATGTCACCAACTTTGGTGCCTTTGTTGATATTGGTGTGCATCAGGATGGTCTGGTGCATATTTCTATGCTGGCAAATAAGTTTGTGAAAGATCCGCGTGAAGTCGTTAAAGCCGGTGATGTGGTTAAAGTTAAAGTGCTGGAGTTTGATACGCAACGAAAGCGTATTGCACTGACTATGCGATTAAATGATGACAGCCGGGATCAGCAGTCAGTGGCGGCAAATAAAAAGCCGGCTGTAAAGAAACCGGCAAAGCAAAAAGTGGTGAGCGGCGGTGCAAATTCTGCGATGGCAGATGCACTGCTAGGTGCCTTAAAAAAATAATACTTAAACGCGCTGAGTGTTGGGCAAGGATGCCGTTATCGGTGCTTCAAGCTGGCTGTTATAGTGTTCCAGCCAGCCGATGAAGTCCTGATTGTTCATAGGTCTGGCGAGGTGATAACCCTGGGCATGATCACAACGTAATACCTCAAGTATCTGCAGCGTATCTTCATCTTCAATACCTTCAGCAGTGATCGTCAGACCCAGATTATGGGCCATGTCGATGGTCGAGCGAACAATGATCGCATCCTGATCATTCTGCAACATTTTCATCACGAAAGACTTGTCGATTTTGATATGACTGACCGGCATTTTTGTCAGGTATTGCAGTGACGAGTAACCGGTACCAAAGTCGTCTATTGAGATATTAATGCCCAGTTCTGCAATTCGGATCAGCGCAGAAATAGTCTGCTTGTTATAAAGCATTAACGAATTTTCGGTGATTTCGAGTGTGATGAATGCTGGCTCGAGTTTGTTTCGAATCAGCTCGGTTTCAAGCAGGGAAACCAGCTCTGGGTTCTGGATGTCAGTAGCAGAAACATTAACTGAAAGATTTATGTAATGCTGGGCTTTATGCCACTGCGACAGCTGAGCCATGGCATTTGAAATAACCCATTCCGTTATCATATAGATATGCCCGGACTGTTCAGCAAGCTGAATGAATTCATCAGGGGGTATCATGCCGTATTCGGGGTGCAGCCAGCGAATTAAGGCTTCGCTGCCGAGAATCTTTTTATCTTTGAAATTCATTTGAGGCTGGAAATAAAGAATAAATTCATTTTCCTCAGCGGCCTGTCTGAAATGTGAGCTTAATTCAAGTCGCTTTAATTTGCCGTCATCCAGGTCTGGCTGGTACTGTACAATGGAGTGACTGGATGCTTTAGCAGCATACATGGCAACATCGGCGCATTTAATCAGTTCATCGGCGCTACTGGCGTGCTCGGGGAAGCAGGCAAAACCAATATTGACACTCAGATCAAAGTTTCTGTTTTCGACATGCAACGGTTGCTGCACTGCCAGTTTCATTTGATTGGCCAGATCTAATGTTTGTTCTGCTGTGGTGTTGGTTGTGTAGAGCAGAAATTCGTCTCCACCCATCCGTGCCAGTGAATGATTACTGTTCTGACTGGCGATGTAATTAAGTCGGCTGGAAATTTCACGCAAAATGACATCACCGGTCAGATGGCCAAGAGTGTTGTTTATTTCTTTGAAATTATTTATATCAAGTAGTAAGACCGCTATAGTTTGTTTCCTGCATTCCGCGTCTTTGATGGCCAGTTGCAGGCTCTGATTAAAATAGATTTTATTTGGCAGCTGAGTCAAAGCATCGTGCAGCGATAATTCTTTAATGGTAATGCGTTGTTGCTTTTCTATGGTGATATCTTCTAGGGTGGCAATATAGTTGACTATCTGCTCTTTTTCATTGGTTATCGGTGAGATTACTATTCGTGACCAGCTCTGTTTGCCGGCTGTGTTGGTATCGCAAAACTCGCCTTTCCAGATACCGCCAATACGGATTTTGTTCCAGATTTTTTTCAGGGTTGAATCCGGTGTGTGCTCAGCGGTTAAAAAAGCCGGCGTGTTGCCGATCAGTTGTTGCGGGCTGGCGTTATAGAGCTCGCAGTATTTTGGATTGACGTATTCAATCATTGCATCTGGTGTAAAGATCACCGATGCGCTGTGACTTTGTTCGGTAACCAGCGAGAGTTTTTTCAGCTGATCGGCATCGCGCTGCTGCTGAATAAATATTCGTTTAATTAAGACAATACCGATCAATAGTAACAGTGAAATTGTAAACGCTACCATTTGCGTGGACAGGGTGTGAATAAGCGGGTCGTCGATCAGGCTCTGACTAAATAATAAATCCAGAGTGCGGCGCGAAGCCATCAGTAAAAAAGCTAACGACAGCAGGCTCCAGGCCATTGCTTTTTTAGTCAGTGGTATCAGTCGTAATGCCAGAATCACAGCTGCAACCTGTATTACTACAGTCAGCCATTGAATCAGCGTGATATTAACCATGTTGGCCCCGTATTGGCCGGTCAAAGGGGGGGTAAGCGCCGATGCCGTACCAGAGTAATCGATTAATTTTGTATCTCGATTTTTGTTATATTTTTATAATTATGTCCGGTATTATGCACGCTTATATAGAGTTGTCAAAATATCGACGCTGCTATCAGGACGTCATACGGCCAGCATGCATACTAATCGACTTACTCTTTATAGGTACTGCAATGTTTTTCCATATCGTCTGCTGAAATTGGCTCATAGGGGTCCGACCGAATCTGGTCATGGATTTTTGTACGGTACTTGATAAAGTCATAGGCATTATCGAAATGCAAGAAGGGATTACCTGTTATTTGTTCGGCCATGCTGCTTTCGCTATAGGCAGGCGCGTAGTTATGTCCGGGCAGAATCACGGTGTCAGAGGGTATTTCACGCTTGAGTTTATTCAGGCTGTTAAACAGCGTTTCGGGATCGCTGCCACCTAACCGGCAGTGTCCGCAGCCAAACACAAACATCGTGTCGCCAGTGATCAGCTGATCGCCGACTTTAAAACAGGCAGAGCCTTTCGAGTGCCCCGGCGTATGCAGCGCCTGAATAGAGGTTTTTCCAAGTTGGATAATATCGCCACCAGACAGTAGATTGGGCTTGATGAAACCGGGGTTCCAGAATTCATTTTCGGCACGCATTAAATGGATCTGGGCGTCATACTTTAGTAGTACTTCTTCGACCCCGTTGATATGGTCATGATGGCAGTGACTCAATAAAATATCGGTGACGTTCAGGCCGCGTAGCGTGGCTACTTTCAGAATCTGATCAACCTCCCATGCCGGGTCAACGATAGCGGCTTGCTTGCTGTGGTGATCTTCAATGATATAGATGAAGTTCTCCATCGGTCCGAGTTCGAGTGTGTGTATGGTATAGCCGGGTTTAGATATCATAATAAGTACCACTGTGTGTTATTGCCTAACTAGTATAAGTGATAGCGTGGTTATTTTTATAGCGTGAGTAGCAAGTAACTGGTTCAGTTGCAGTGAAAATTAACCAATCGTTAAGAGATAATCTGCAGAATCAGGCAGACAGAGGGCTGTACCTTACTGCTTGTAAACGAGGTAAGGTTATCTGACAAGCTATTACAGGGAATCTTGCAGGCTGGTGTGGCGGAAAAGCCGAAACCCGCGCGATCAATGAGAACATGATATGGACATCAAAAAGCTAATTACAACCATATACTGGCTTAGTTTGGCACTGGTGGTTGTTTTTCTTCCGGCGCATCTTTTGCACACGTTTCATTTTCAGCAATCGGCGATCAGAACCGAAGCACAGATACATTCGGTTAATAAACAATGGCTCTTCTATAGGGTTGGTTTAGGTTTTGAAACCCGTTATAAAACCCCACTTAAAGCCGACGTGAGTTTATTTAAAAAACCGCAAAGCGGTCAGATAGTCGCTGTTTTGTATAATCCAATTGTGCCAGCTGATGTCAGGCCGGATAGTTTTCTGGCTGTCTGGTCCAGCAGTCTAATGCTGCTGTTATTGTTAGGTTTTTTAATTGTCCTGATGTACTCAGGTAATGTTTGTGTAAACTGGAAACGGAACAGTCGGCAAAAACTGAAGCAGGCGGGTAATCATATTTATACCCGTTTCAAATCAGTAGAGGCGGTACTTAAGGTCAGTAAAGACGGCAGGCACCCTTATCAAATCATCAGTTCTTGGGAGGATGTTAGGGCTAAAAAAACCTATCTGTTTAAAAGCGATTACATCTGGCAGAACCCGATTGAATATATCATGGGTGATACGATTACCGTGATGATAGACAGTAAAAATAAGAAAAAATATTTAATGGATCTGGGTTTCTTACCTGAAAATTTGCAGCAATAACGATGAACCTGTCAGGCTGATAACTGTCTGATCATTAGCAACAGGAATGGTCGATGAAAAAAACGCTGATAGTGATAGGTTTACTGTTATCCGCTGTCGTAAACGCTGATGAATTTAACAGTGCAAGACATAAAGTTAGCCTGCTTGAATTATACACATCAGAAGGCTGCAGCAGTTGTCCGCCGGCTGAAAGCTGGTTGTCTCGTCTGAAGCAACAGCAGGCGAGTTCAGAATCACTGGTCGCGCTCGCATTTCATGTCAGCTATTGGGATTATCTGGGATGGAAAGATCCGTTTTCCAGTAGCACTTATGATCTCAGGCAGCGAACAAAAGTTAAGCAGCAGGGTGGCCGCACAGTCTATACACCACAATTTTTTTTCAATGGTAAAACCCTGCGCAGTACAGCGTTTTTTAGCAACCAAGTTCAACAGGCGGCGAAATCTGACGCAGCGCTGAGTATCAAGGCTGAATTAACAGATATGGATACTGAGCTGCTGCTTTCAGTTGCTATAAAGCCGCTGGATACTAAGCTGGGTGATCAGCTACGGCTCAACGTTGCGCTCTATCAGAATGATATTACATCGTCGATCAAGGCTGGCGAAAATAAAGGCAGAGTAGCGCTACATCAATACGTGGTGCGTGACTTACAAGCAGCCGTGATATCGATAAATCAGCCAGAGCCGAGCCGCTTTAAATTTAAAAAAGCACAACAGCAATGGCATGGCATGGTGATTTTTGTTGAATCGGAGACTGAGGTATTGCAGGTACTTGAGATAGTATTAAAAAAGCGGACATAATGTCCGCTTTTATGATTGTGTGAAGCGAAGCGCTATTAATTTGGCTGTAAGTTTGCCCATGGCACGCCGCTACCGATATATTCGAAAGTACCATCACGGTCGGCATCGATATCAATATAGGCAATACCATCAATAGCAGTGACACGGATATGGCCGTTATTAGGACCTGTGATCAGCATTTCACCTGAATCGGGTGGGTTGAGTCCCAGGCCTGTGAACTCGGGCTGATTAACCACCGTCACTGTGCCGTTTGCTGTGTTCAGCGTGAGATCGAGGTCATAAGTATAGGCTACGCCGGTAACAGAGAAATCATGGGTGAGTATCAGGCTACCAACAGCGCTAGTTGCTGTGTTATCAGCAGTCAAATCAAGGTAGAGACTGGTTGTGACGAAAGTGGTGCCAAAACCCTGAACAGAAAGATCAACCGTGCCGCTGTTAGGGCCCTTGCCATTATCACAGTTAGTAAAGGTGGCAGTGATCGGGTCACCTTCGGTAGTTGGAATATTAACAGAAAAAGTACCACTGGTAGTGCAATTAAGACCCGAGAAAAGCAGGCGGTTTGTCCTTAAGCCGGTATTAGCATCGGCTACGGTGGCAGCAGCAGCGGCTTCTGATGTTTCTTTAAAGGCTAATACATCGCCAATAATTTGTTCGGCATTATCAGCCGTGATAACCCAGTTGGCCGCATTGTCGGTGTTTACCTCTTGACAGCCGGTGGCCGCAAATAATGTGAATGAGGAAAGAAGCAAGAGTTTTGTATACTGATTCATGGTGTTACCTTTAACTAGATGACTAATGTAGGAATATTATAATCTATCGCTGTTTCGTTTTCTTAGTAGAGTTGGATAAGTGTGATACAGGTCCTTTTGACGGACATCAACAGCTGTTGTTAGCGGATATACGTATCTATTCACTGTTAACTTCAGGCGATGTAATGAAATATCATTTTCGTAGTGATTGGCACAGCTTATGCCGAATTTGATGAATTACTGGAGTTTTTGCTTGACGAAGCAGGCCTGAAACGGTCTAATACGCGTCTTCTGTTTTCAGAGCTTTCTGAAACAATCTGGCCTGATAGCTCAGTCGGTAGAGCAGAGGATTGAAAATCCTCGTGTCGGTAGTTCGATTCTACCTCAGGCCACCATATTTAAAAAAGCCGCGACCTGCTCGCGGCTTTTTTTTGCCTGAAAAATATCCTGAGAGCAGTTAATGAGCACGGATGCTAGCATGTGTTTGTTGATCTACAGTGGGGCTAAAATTGGATGGATTCTGAGCGGGAAATTAATAGGGTAGACTAATTTGACAGCGCTTTTGTCTAGCGCGATGGTGATGACACCGAAGGGACATCATATTAATGAGTTTCTATAGAAACCGACCGTAAAATGTAGCAGTATGAGGCGATATTAGCCGATTTTTTAGTCGACGCGGCGTTTTCAGCGATTTTGGTTTGTATATGTAGCAGATTAGCTGTTTTTTTGAGCTTTTATGACTATAAAAGATAAACAGCAGTTATCGTTAGTGATGTAAACAGGGACTATAAAATAACAAGATGGTGAACAAATTCCGTATCATTAAATCATCGCTGATGTTTATCACGATTGTTGCCGGGCTATTGCTGGTGTTAAGTTTTGCGCTGACTGATTTGGTGGAAAAAACTGAAAAATTGCATGCTGTTGAGCAGTTAGTCTCGTTAGACCGGTATTTTCAGGGTCAGTTGGCAGCATTTCAGAAAGTGGCTAAGAGCTGGTCGGTTAAGAGTGAGCTGGATGCCATCATCCGTAAGAACACTCTGGCAGGCAGGAAGAATTTATTTAACCCCGCTAAATTCAGCCAGTCATCAGTTCATTTTATATCTGTTTACGACGAAAGCAAAAAACCGGTCATATCAAGAGCGTTTTCAGCTGAAAGCCGTAAGTTCTCAAGACTCAATACGAAACTGATGTATTTATTGTCGAAAGACTCCTTTCTGGAGTTTATGAGCGCTGAGCGATCTCGTTCGGCTTACCTTAATGCTGATAAATTATATTTAATTTCATCATCGTCAGTGCAGAAAAAAGAGGGCACTGATTATATTGATGGATTTATGATAATTGGCAGAGAAATTAACGAGTCAGATATTGAGGCTGACAATCTCATAAACATAGAACTTGAAATAATCGATGCGTCTAAAAAGACCGGGTTAAACACATCGTCTAAAGAACCAAAAACTAAGTACATAGATACGACTAAGGGAACAGAAAGATTTTCGGGTCTGGTGGTTGATGGATTAAATCAGACCCCGGCATTTATCGTCAGCATAAAAAGAGAACAAGTTAGCCTTGAAAAGGTACTGCAGAGTGGTTGGCAGAGTCTGTTGCTGTTGCTTGGATTTGTATTTTTATCTGCGTATTTGTTGTGGTGGAATCATGAGCGCCGGTTAATGATAAAAATTAAAGGCCTCGAGCGTGATGTGAAAAATGTGAGGACAGGTTCTGAATTATCAAGTCGCGTATCTGCTGCCGACAGGGGGGTGCTTGAAGGACTGGTGACAGTGTTAAATCAAAAGATTGGTGGCTTTGAGCAGAGCTATGTTGAAAACAGAAAACACGATGCTGAGATTGTATTAAATGAGCTACCTCTGGAGGCCTACTTAAAAGATACGGCTTTGAAATACATAACCGTGAATCAAAAGTACAGTGAATCTTTAGGCTTTGATAAAGTTGATATTATTGGCAAAAGTGACGCCGAGTTAATGGCTGCTGAGTCGGCTGAAGTAATCAGCAAAAAAGAAAGGCGGGTGATTGAGTTTTGTAAGCCGGTGACATATGAGGAGGTCATAGAGACCGACGATCATGAGCAGGTGTTTTATACAACACAGTTGATTCCGTTTTTAAATGCAAAGAAGCAGGTTGAAGGTGTGGTCGGTGTCCGTATAGATATAACCGACCGAAAGCTGGCCGAAGAAGAAATGGAAATGGCGAGCAAGGTGCTGGAAAACACGGCTGAAGGCGTCATGGTAACTGATGCCGCTCGACATATTATTCATGTGAATAAGGCATATTCAGAGATGACTGGATACGCAGAGCGTGAACTTATCGGCAAAGTACCTTTGCTATTGCAAACAGAAAGTCGTTCAAAAACCTATCAGGAAATACAGCATTGCCTGCAGCAGGATGGTGTCTGGAAAGGCGAGTTATGGAGCAGTCGTAAAGACGGTACCAGTTACCCTGAAATGATCAATTTAAAATCTATTAAAAATAAGAAAGGTGATGTTACAAACTATTTCAGTATGTCAAAAGATATCACTGACCAAAAAAAGTGGCAGGAACAGCTTTATAAAATGGCTCACTATGATTCACTGACCGGCCTGCCAAACAGAACACTGTTCAAAGACCGCCTAGGTCAGGAAATTAACCGCTGCATGCGTAACAAAAAAAATGCAGCCGTGTTGTTTATAGATCTTGATTTGTTTAAATCTATTAATGATTCTCTTGGTCATGCTGCCGGTGATACTCTGCTGAAGAATATTTCTGAACGACTTAAGCCAACGCTAAGGAATGCAGATTCAATAGCCAGAATGGGGGGCGATGAGTTTACTATTCTGGTTACCGATCTGGCGATCGATTATCAGAAAAACATAGGCTATCTGACGCGCTTGTGTGAGAAAATTATTGATGTGGTTAAACAGCCAATGGAGCTAGAAGGACGGCAGCTTAATATCACCTGTAGTATTGGTGTTGCAGTCTACCCAATAGATGCCGATCAGGATGAAGACTTGCTGAGAAATGCAGATTCAGCAATGTATTTTGCAAAATCACAAGGCAGGCGTAATTACCAGTTTTACTCAAAAGAGTTCAATGAGAAGGCCGTTGAGAAGCTGGAGAAAGAGATTGAGTTCAGAGAGGCACTTAAGAATGGTGCGCTGCAGCTTTATTACCAGCCGCAAATTGACGTAATCTCAAGGCGTGTGGTTGGTGCAGAAGCTTTATTGCGCTGGTATAAAGACGGTAACATAGTGCTTCGGCCGGATCGGGTTGTCGCTCTGGCTGAGGAGACTGGACTGATATACGAGTTAGGAAACTGGATACTGAGAGAAGCCTGCTCCGAGGCGCAAAAGTGGATGCTGGCCGGTCATAAAAACTTACGGGTTGCGGTAAATTTGTCGCCGCGACAGTTTAGGCAAAAAGATTTAGTCAATATAGTCGACAATATTCTTCAGCAGACTGGGCTGCCAGCGCGGCTGCTTGAGCTTGAAGTAACAGAAAGCGCATTGATGGAAAATATTGATTACTCTATCGGTATGATGGCAGACTTAACAAGAAAAGGTATCAGGTGGTCGTTGGATGATTTTGGTACCGGCTATTCCTCGTTAAACTACCTGCGTGAATTTCCGGTACATGTACTGAAGATTGACCAGAGCTTTGTCAGGGAGATATCAGTGAACCCTGAAGACTCAGCAATTGTCGGCACCATTATTGATCTTGCACATAAGCTGCACTTAACCGTCATAGCGGAAGGTGTGGAAAATGAAGACCAGTTAAAAGTACTGGGTAGTATGAGTTGTGAGCTTGTGCAGGGGTATTATTTCAGCAAACCAATACCTGCTGATGAGTTCAGTAAATTTATCAGTAAAGAAGTCTTGTAGTGAGCGTTATCTACAAATTTAGGATTCGTGATTGGGTATGTTAATGTTGAGAGCTAAACACGAGAATGATATTTGCCGTCTATATTCATTCTTTATTCCCGTTGTCGTTTCTATTGTTCTGATTATTGTCAGTCAGATAAACTATTTGCTGTTTCATACACTTGCTGAGCTGTTTGCAGTTGTAGTCGCTGTGCTTATGTGTGTAGTTGCCTGGGAGATGTATCCGTTTACACGTAACAATTATTTAATGTATCTCGGTATCGGCTATTTCTGGGTTGGTGTAATGGATTTATTTCATACCCTAATGTACAAGGGCATGAATATTTTTTTAGCTGACGGTTTAAATTATGCAACAGATTTCTGGATAGGAACACGTTATTTTGAAACGGTTTTGTTGTTATCTGCACCCTGGTTTTTAAATCATTCCTTAAAATATAAAACGGTATTCAGTCTGTTCGGGCTGTTCTTTTTAGTGCTGTTTAGTTTGATTGTATCGAATCAGTTTCCGGATACCTTTATCGAAGGGGAAGGACTTACTGATTTTAAGATATACAGTGAATATATTATTATTGTGTTGCTGGCGCTGGCGATTCTTCATCATACAAAGAAATCCGCCATGCTTGATAAGAGAGTAATGCAGATCATCATTATCTCTATTGTTCTGACTATGTGCGCTGAGTTTGCCTTCACCTTTTATGTAAGTGTTTACGGTTTAGCGAATCTGATCGGGCACTTGTTTAAACTGTTGTCGTTCTGGCTGATCTATATGGCGATGGTAAAAACAACTCTGCAAGAGCCATTCAGGATGATGGCAAGAGATTCCACGACTTACGACTCTATTCCAGATGCCACGATTGTGGTTAGTGAAAGCGGTATTATTCGGCAGGCAAATCTGGCGGCAAGTAAACTGGCCGGAGTGGCAAAGAGTGAGCTGATCGGTCAAAGTGACCATAAATGGTTTCATCAAGCGGATGTTAGTGAGACTGAGTGCCTGCTCTGTCAGAAGACACGCAATGGAGAAAAAATCGAAGCCTATGAAATAGAGTTTGATAAAAACCAACGCTGGTTTGATTTTACCCTATCCCCTGTCAGCGATGCTACTGCACAGGATGGTGTGGTAGAAGTTATCAGAGATATTACTGGCAGAAAACTCACCGAGCAAAAACTAGATGAAGTCAGCGAGTTAAAAGATTCGATCATAGAAAATTTGCCAGCAGTATTGTTTGTGAAGAGTGCAGATGATCTGAGATATGTAGAATGGAATAAAGCGGCAGAAGATTTGTGCGGCTATAAACGTGGTGAAATGCTGGGTAAAAGTGATTATGACTTTTTTACTGACGAAGAGGCAGATTCATTTACTGATATAGACAAAAAAGTATTGTCAAATGGCGAGTTAACCGATATTCCTGAGGAACATATTCATACCAAATATAAAGGTATCCGGCTGATGCATACCCGCAAAATTCCGATATTTAATAGTCAGGGAGAAGCCAGTTATTTGCTCGGTATATCCCAGGATATTACAGAAAAACGAGAATCAGATGAAATTCAGCGGCGTAGCCAGAAGATGGAGGTTGTAGGCCAGCTTTCCGGTGGTATTGCCCACGACTTTAATAATCAATTAGGTATTGTGATTGGGTACTTAGAATTCTTAAAAGAGTTCATGAAAGATAATGAAAAACAAAGAGGCTGGATTGAGAGCGCGTCCAAAGCTGCTCATCGCTGTGTTGAGTTAACACGGCAGTTGTTATTGTTCTCCCGAACCAAATCGCACGAAAAGAACCTGGTTGATCTTAATGCCAGTCTGCAGAATATTGAGGATCTGATACGCAAAAGCGTGATGCCTGAGGTTGTGCTGATGTATCAGCTGGAGTCTGCCATTTGGCCGGTGATGCTTGATGCCAATGAGCTGGAAGATGCGGTAGCCAATATTATCAGTAATTCAAGAGATGCGATAAGTGAAGGTGGGGAAATCATTATCCGAACTTCAAACGTTTATCTTGATGACGAAGTTGTGATTAATAATGGTGGTTTGAAATCGGGACCGTATGTGATGCTTGAGATTAAAGATAACGGCTGCGGCATGCCTAAAGAGGTGCTGGATCATGTGTTTGAGCCGTTTTTTACCACAAAACCAGTAGGCAGCGGTACCGGGCTGGGCTTATCGATGATTTACGCGTTTGTGCAGCGCTACGATGGAACAGTAAACATAGAATCGGTTGCCGGCTCTGGCACCTCGGTTAAGCTGTATTTACCAAGAGCTGATGCTGAAGCCGGATTTGTTAGTTCAGTGATTACTCATGATCGCGATATTGTTTTACCCAAAGGAAATGAAACAATTCTGATTGTGGATGATGAGCAAGATCTGTTAACACTGACAGCCGAGTATATAAGGGATTTAGGCTATCAGGTATTTAAAGCCAGTAATGGCAAAGAAGCCTTAACCTTATTAAGTCAGCACAAATTTGATTTATTATTCAGTGATATTGTGATGCCGGGCGGTATCAGCGGATTTGAGTTAGAAGAGATTGTGTCTGACAAATACCCTGAGCTTAAAGTGCTGCTGACCTCTGGTTATCCCGGCCGGGCTTTGTCACGAGAATATCATGGTGTCGTACTGGCGAAGCCATACACCCAGCAGGATTTAGCGAATCAGTTACGTAGGTTGCTTGATCAGTAATTATAAGTATTCTGACCAGTTGATATCGGTTGCGCCAAAGACAAAAAATTCAGGGTTTAACAGACTGTCTTTGGTGTTGTAGCGCAGCGGGCTCATATCCGTTTTGGTAATTTGCCCACCGGCTTCATCAACAATGCAATGCGCAGCGGCAGTGTCCCATTCTGAAGTCAGTCCCAACCGAGGATAGAGATCGGCACTTCCCTCTGCAACCAGACAAGATTTGATTGAGCTGCCCATGCTGAGTACAGCCGGTTGCCCCAGTTTGGATAAGAACAGTTTTAATTTGTCAGAGCGGTGAGAACGGCTACCGGCAATGACCAGATTATCAATGTCCACCCTTCTGCACTGTATTTTTATCGGTGGCTCATCGTTTAATTTTTTAAAGGCACCGTGCTGCCAACTGGCATAGTAAGTGGTGTGGCTGACTGGAATATTGATAACACCAAGAATACTGCGATGCTGGTGTATCAGGGCAATGTTAACACTGAACTCGCCATTGCCTTTGATAAACTCGCGGGTGCCATCCAGAGGATCGACTAACCAGTAGGTCTGCCAGTTCTTTCTGGTCTCAAAGGCAATCTCTGTAGATTCCTCAGAAAGCACGGGTAACGAAGGTGTCAGTTTTTTCAGTGCAGCCACAATGTGATGGTGTGCGGCCATGTCTGCTGTTGTGAGTGGGGTATTGTCGTCTTTAGATTTAACCGCAAAATCACTGCGGTAAATATCAATTATTTTTTCACCGGCGGCTTCTGCAATGTCAATGCAGGCGTTACATAATTTGGGCAGATCAAGTGTCATCGGCGTTTCTCTGGGCCAGATGCTGCTGTGCGATATAAAGTGCGGCAAAGGTGCGGGCTTCGCTACACTCAGGGTGTGAAATCAGCTGCTGAATATCGCTTATTTGCCAGGGTATCACCTCGAGAGGTTCAGGTTCATCGCCTTCTGCATAATCGGCCTGTAATTCTTCTGCCAGTACGATATGGGTCATGTGAGTAGAATAGCCGGAAGCCAGTGAGAGGCTTTGTAAATGCGTCAGACGAGCGGAACGATGGCCAGTTTCTTCAATCAGCTCTCTGTTTGCCGCGTCTAATATAGACTCACCTGGGTCGATTTTGCCCTTTGGCAGAGTCAGTTCATAGCGTTCCATCCCGACTGCATACTCTCTTATCATCAGAAACTCATCCGGCTTGATCAAGGCAAGAATTAAAACGGCTCCCTGGCTGCGGTTAGAGAGGCGTTCATAAGTACGTGCTTGCCCATTTGAAAACTCAAGTTTAACTTCTTCTATGCGAAAGTTACGAGTTTTAGCGATTTCAGAACACTTGAGGATTTTGGGTTTAGTTGACGGCATAATAAGCTTGTTAACAATGATACAATGACAATCTTAACATTAAAAACAGCCGGGTGGTGCAGGTGGTTAAAATCGACTGGGATAAAATTAAAACCGTATTTCTTGATCTCGACGGGACCTTGCTGGATCTGCATTTCGATAACCATTTCTGGCTGGAATATGTACCGATACACTTTGCGGATAAACACAGTATCAGTGTAGATATAGCCAAGCAACAACTGAGTGGGTTATACGGGGAATTTGGCGGCACATTAAACTGGTATTGCGTGGATTTCTGGACTCAGCGTATCGGACTGGATATCCGTAAGCTAAAGCAGGATGTCAGTCATAAAATAGCAATTCGACCATATGCCGAAGAGTTTTTACAGATGCTGGCAATCAGTGGTAAGCGTATCGTGCTGGTAACCAATGCGCATGAGGCCAGTATATTAATTAAAATGCGTAAAACAAACCTGCAGAAGTATTTTCACCGTATATTAAGTTCACATCAGTTTGGACTGGCCAAAGAAGAGGCTGGATTCTGGCAGAAACTAAACAACGAGGAACCGTTTGACAACAGCAGCACGTTGTTCATTGATGATAATCTGACCGTGTTAAAGGCGGCTGCAGAGTACGGGATTGAGCATCTGCGGGCAATTACGCTACCAGATAGTATGGGGCCAGAGATACTGACGGATGATTTTGCGGCAATTTCCAGCTATAAAGAAATTATGTAAGTACTTACGGCTGCGTGTTTAATCTGATTTCTTGTTTATCCGGTACTTAATATTTGTTAAAAATAGTCTACTATTAAGCTACAGCTTAAGTTGTTATTTGTTTGACCGTATAGGGATGTTACGCTAGATGAAAATTAGTTCTGTCAGCCGGCTATTGGTTGCCTGTCTATTTCTTGTAAGTCTGATTGTTATCACCTCAACAGTACTGAATTTATCCTACACCACCTCAATTGAAGATACCTGGCATGATTTTAATCGGCACAGGTCAGAAAAAAAGCTCGCATACAATGCCCTGAAAATTGAGATGGGTTTTGGAGGCATGATACATGCATTTAAAAACTACCTGCTAAGAAATGAATTAGCTGATCAGCAACAGCTAACAGAAAGTATTGGCGGAGCGATGGCGGCGATAAAACGCTACCGTTTAACGCATTTATCAGTGAGTGAAAAAAAATCGCTGAATAATATTGAAGCTACCTTGCTAAGATATAAAGCAGCAGCCAATAGCCTGACAAAAATTCTGTCACAAAAAAAATATTCACTTGAGTCATTGGATGCCGCGGCACTGGTCGGAGACGAAGAGGCCTTTCATGCCTTCGCGTTGCTCTCAACAGAAGGCAATATTGAGCACAACAGTTTTATTTCACCTAAACATAGTGATAAGGAAGCGTTGCTTGACGAGATGATAGACAGTCTTGGTTATGGCGGCTTTATTCACCAGTATAAAGATTTTGTGATAAGAAGAAAGGCTCATTATCAGCACAAGGCTTTAAGCAGCATTACAAAAATAAACGCCAGCATCAGAAATTACCAGGCTTATGAAATGAGCCCAGACGAAGCTGCAGCGCTAGCTGTCATTAAAAAGACAGTTAGTCAGTATAAAACGAATCTTTCTGTAATAGATAAAATGATACAGCAAGGAGAGGCTTCAAAAAATATTGATCGGCAAGTAAGAGTTGATAACGTGGTATTGCTGGCCGCGATATACAAGCTGAAAAATATAGGCTTTATTCAGAATGAAGAACGTTCCAGAGCTTTGGAAAAAGAACTGGAACAGTTGATACTGATCAATGAAGGAAGTGCTATTGCAATTTTGATTTTAATGCTGGCTATGTTGCTGGGTTTTGTGTGGACATTAAGGTTTAAAATAATTAAACCGATAAATAAATTAAATAAAGTGATGAATAATTTATCTCAGGGTGATTATTCAGCAGTGAACTTTGGCGATGGACTGAAGAATGAAATCGGCGAAATGGCTCAATCTGTCCGAGTATTCAGAAACAACATGATACAAAGGGATGAGTTTGAGTCCAAACTGCGCGATGTAAATATAGAGCTTGAACAAAGAGTAGAGGATCGTACCAGAGAGTTAAGTCAGAAAACTGAAATATTAAAATCAGTACTGGATACGGCAGCGGATGCTATTGTAACCATCGACAGTAAAGGCATTATTCTTTCTTTTAATGCAGCAGCGGTCAGTATATTCGGCTATCAGTCAGAACAGGTGTGCGGACAGAATGTAAAAATGCTGATGCCAGAGCCCTATCACAGTGAGCATGATAGTTATCTTAAACGCTATGCAGATACAGCAAAGAAGAATGTTATCGACAGAAGGGTGCAGGTAACCGGTCTGAGATCAAATCAGCAGAACTTCCCGATGGAACTTGCTATCAGTGAAGTAGAGTCAGGTGATGAGAAAATATTTACCGGTATTGTGCATGATTTAACCGACCTAAAGAAAGTTGAGAATCAGTTGCGCGAGGCAAAAGAAGAGGCCGAAAAAGCCAATCAGGTAAAGTCAGAGTTTCTATCGAGTATGAGCCATGAATTACGTACGCCGTTAAACTCTATTCTTGGTTTTACACAGATACTCGAACTTGATAAAGAGAACTTTAGCCAGAGTAATCTTGAATTAATTAAAGAGATAAAGGGCAGCGGTGCGCATCTACTGAGTCTGATCAGCGAGATTCTCGATCTGGTCAGGATAGAAGCGGGTAGTTATCAGCTTAATCTTCAGCCTGTTTATATCGCGGAGATAGTACAGCAAGTGATGGATGAGCTGGAGGCAGAAGCGGGCGATAAAAATATATCGATACTCAAGCCTGAGCTTGATGTTTGTGTTTTAGCTGAAGGCTTGCGTCTTAAACAAGTATTTAAACATTTGTTATCTAACGCTATAAAATATATTCAGGACAATGGTATCGTAAAAATCATTTATGATCTCAGAGACGATAACCGAATAAGAATCAGTATAGTAGATAATGGACCGGGTTTGTCAGAGTGGAAACTTGAACGTTTATTTATACCGTTTGAGCGTTTCGAGGCAAGTTGCTCCGAAATTGAAGGAACCGGTATTGGTCTGGTGGCCTGTAAAAGACTGGTGAAGTTAATGGATGGTACGATCGGGGTAGAGTCGGAAGAAAATATGGGCTCAACATTCTGGTTTGAGTTAAAGCTTGATGATGTACAACAAAGTCTGGGTAAGGTTAAGGATGATAAAAAAATGAATAGTGAAGATAAACATATTGTCAGGCGCAGAAATATCCTATATATCGAGGATAATTTGACCAATCTTAAGGTAGTGGAAAAATGGTTTAGCAAAACTACAGATTTCCAACTGATCAGTGCAACAAATGCAAAAGATGGTCTGATAATGCTGGAGCAAAGCAAGCCGGATCTTGTGTTGCTGGATATTAACCTTCCGGGTATGAATGGCTACGAAGCGCTTAAAATCATCAGAGATAATAATGATTACGCTGATCTGCCGGTTATTGCTGTGACTGCCAATGCGATGGTTGATGATATAGAACGGGGGTTGGAGGCTGGTTTTAACTCATATCTCACTAAACCGATCGACCTCGACGAACTGGTGAGAGCTATTAATATTTTACTGCATTAATAATGTTTACTTTAAGGCCAGTGCTTAAAGCGTTTGGTAACATAAGTGTACAGGTCCTGATGATTTTTAAAATGCAATTCCCAACCGTCTTCTGGTGCTGAATCATATTCACAATAGTCGTTGGTGTATTCCCGGCAAATTTGCGGCCGAATATCATATATGCCACAGCGCCCGTCTAGCTCCAGGTGACTGCAGATCGTTTTAAATAAAAGTGTCCAGCCGTCACTGTCTTTATATAGTTCGACATTGTCATGTGAAATCTGCCAGAGCAAATGATTAAAATCAGCTTTACTGCGAGGCAGTGCGATTTCTTCAGTGATGTAAGTGCAACAGAGTGAGCCGGTACAAAGATCACATTTGTTCTCAGTGCTTACGAATATGGCACTGTGTTTTTTTAATTTTTTCGGCATGATTGGAAGTTAAACTGTGAGCATTAAATAAAATATTATATGCTGTTTTTATGACGCTTGAAAGTCGCTTCAATGTTTAAAGAATTCCAAACTCACTTAACTGGCCTGAGCGATTTAAGACGTGCTCTGACTTTATTTTTTTAGGAGCAACCATGCTGAGGATATTCAGCAGGTCTTTAGAAGCGTTACTGCGAGGTTTTAGCCGTAAATCAAGGTGATATCGTTTGTTGCTGCTTACCTTAATCTGCCCGGAGATACTGACTTCACCGCCGCTGTTGGCAAGCGCGCCTGTAATATCTCCATTATCAGCTGAACTTAAGTCTAGTGACAAATTGCCTAAATTAATCGAGCTGTAAAGATTAATCAGGGCGTTATCCCAGTTAACCTTACCGGTGACAACAGGCAGTTTCCCTGGCATCAGTTGAAGTTGTTGTAAACTGAGCTCTATATTTCCGTTTAATTCACCAAATGGCAGTTGTAACAATGCCTGAATGGCAGAGGCATCAATCAGACTGTGTAGCTGACTGAGAGACACTGATTTGGTAATTAGTGAATAATTAAGTTTGCTAACCAGCTTCTGGCCTGCGATTTCCGTTTCTAGATCAAGACCGATGTTTGCGCTCAGTAATGATAGGGGTTTCAGTGACCAGCTAGTTGTATTCAGTAGCTGGTTTTTAACGCTCAGGCTTTGTATCGAGCCAGACCAGATGCTACCGGATATACCATTAAGCGTAATATTGTTAAGTGTCGGTTTAAAGACTGTCAGAATCTGATTGGCTGGTACAAGTAAAAGCAGAAAAATAAGATAGCTGCTGCAGCCAGTTATAATGAGTGTTCTGTTATTCATGATGAAGACTTTTCTAAAGTAACCTGACAACTCACCAGGCCAATGGCATCGGTCTGGTTAATGCTGATGAGTTTAGGGCGAATACCGTAGTCATTTTGTAGTTTTCCAAGCCACTGTGTAAGACGATCAAAGTCAACAGAGTTGAAGTTTACTTTTAGGTTTTGGTTTTTGTCAGATTTAGTTTTATTAATGGCAGAACGGATGCCGCTGCTGACAGCTGTCTTTTCTACCAGGGAGCTGATTGACTGACTTGATTGGCCGGCAGGTACATAATTATTATCAGAGCGTATTGCTGCAACTGTTTTTTCAGCATTCTGCATCCAGCTAAGAATAGCTTTCTGACTCTGGTTTTTACTTATTGCATTATCAAGCGAGCTAAAAACAGGTTCCCAGATTAACAGATATAGCAGCATGACAAGTATCAAGGCTGCACTGGCCAGTATCATCTGCTGCTCTCTTTTCTGTAGGCGCTTAAATTTAAGAATGTAATCGTTCATGTTTAGATCGCCTCGAGCTGAATTTTGGCAGTGACTTGTTTGGACTCAGATGATGAAGAGACTAATTCCGCCTTGACGGAGGTCAGTTTATTGAAGTCAGTCATTAGTTTTTCGGCACTGGAGAGCTTGTCAGTGGTGATTTGTAATTCAAATTTTCTGTTACGGTAGTTGATGGCTTTTATCGTTAAATTATTTGCGCTAACGACTGGCGCAATATCTGCCAGTATGTCAATAAATCCGCTGTCGGCTTTGCCCATGTTCTTCTGTAGCGCTTTGAGTTTGCTTTCCATTTGTACTCTGGCATTTATAATTTTTTTACTGGCCGGGAAACTGCGTTTATAAATGCTGTTTATTTCATGGTTGAGCAGGGTGTTTTCCTGACTGAACTTGCTCAGCTCAAGAATGCCAGATAGCAATTGCAGGCAGATAACAATCACTGCCAGTGAAGCTGCCAGTAGCCATGGCTTCCACCACTGATGTGTGGTTTTTTGCACCTGATACTTGCCCTGTAATAAATTAACCTGATGTTTGCCGCTCAGGTTGGCTGCAAACAGAGCAATGGCAGAAGAAAATTGATGGCGGTTGATTTCAATGGACGCGGGTAATTCATCAGTCCGTATTATTTCATCTGGCAGGTTTTTATTTGTAAATACTTCAAATGAGGCGGGTATATTTTCTGCTTTTGTTTGCTGTATTAGCTGTTTTAAAATCAGTTCAAACATATCCGGATCTGAATGGATAATTGTGTTGTTGCCCTGGTCGATGCTGATAGAATCACCGCTATGCAAAAAACGCCAGCTGTTTGCAGTTCGTGGCAGGCACAGAGCGTCAGTGTAAATGCAGTCTGCTTCTATTTCTAATTCACTGAGGCTGGTTGTTATCTGCTGCAGGGTCTGATGTTTAATGGCAGCGACAGGATAAATATTGTGACTGGCAGGGCTGGTGGCAAAGTGCATCAGCTCAATATCTTCAGCCAGCTGATCTTCAAGTGCAAAGGGAATAGCCTGTAGCGCGCGCTGGATATTTTTAGCAGGAATCGTCTGATAACTGAAGTGGGTAAGCTGAGCATTTATAATACAGTAAATTTTGTCAGCTGATGCAATAGCATTTTTGTTTTTGTCAGCCAGTTCAGCCAGTGTGCCAGTGTCGACAGGGGTACTTAATTCACCAGTGTTGCGAAAAAATGCCCAGTCTGCTTCGAGCTTGTGGATATCTTTAAGGTAAATGATAAGTTGATCAGCCATTAGATAACTCCCTGTGAGCGGCGTACAACTGTACTGATACCCGTGTCGTTTCTGTGCAATATGCTCTGTAAATTCATTTGTGACTGGCCGATGGTCGTTTTGGCTTTCAGTGAAAAGTAACTGGTAGCGACGGTAACTGCTTCAGTAGCGACGTCGTTTACTGAGAGGCTCTGCAGGTAGTTATTAAAGTCGCCAACCGAGCCAAAAGGTTCAGCTGCACCGCCTTCGTCAACCTTACCCCGTCGTTTACTAATAATATTATTTACTATTTCATCTGTCATTTTATTATCCAGTGATTTTATCACTTCGGCCGGTGCTGTGTTGATGTTAATTGCAGTATATTCTGGTAGTACAGTAAAAATAGCCGGTAAGGCTTCACCAGTTTCTGTATCTAGCTGTGTGGTGATCCGTAGTTTTTGCAAAATCTCTTTACTGAAGCCTTTAATCAGACGGAGTTCAGACAGTTCACTGAGTAAGCGATTGCCGGCAAGATAGGGGCGTTGCGGCTCAGCCAGGCCCTGATAATAATCATCCTCAGCGCCGTACCCCAGTTCGCTGATCTGATCACTGTCGAGCCAGTCGGTCAGGGTTGCTGTAATGGTCTGCTTTTCGCTGGCATCCAGTTCGAGGATGCTTAATAGTCTTTGAAATCGTTGTTGATCGATGGGGCGTTTATTAGCCAGATTATTTAGATTAAAAAGTCCCTGCTTATCATCAAGCGTCGCCAAAAGAGTGCCGCCTTCTACTTCCTCGGCCACCGGGATGGTGTGCCAGAGCTCATCGAGATGATCTGTTTTATTATTGTCATAGTCTAATTTGAGGCCATAGCGTGCAAAATCCTCAGCTGCCAGAGCATAAATATAGGCCTGGTCATGGTGCAGAATATTACTATTGCGGCGTATTTCCAGTTGCAGCTGAGAGGTGATAGATACTGCTGCTGTGCTGGCCAGCGCAACAATTAGTAATGCGGTAATCAGTGCAATGCCTTTTTGCGGAAAATAAGTCATGTTGTGATCCTGAAGAGACGTTTTACTTTGCCCCAGCCTTGCAGATCGATCGTGATTTCAATAGCCTGCGGCAGAGCCGGTGATGAAGCGCGCTGGTTCAGGTCTGGCCAGCTGTTGACCCATTCGCTGCCAAAGTAGCGAACTTCGACATTGTTTACGCCGCTTAATAAAACACGGCGCAGCGGCTCAGCGCTTTGTAAATGGTCCAGGTGATACCAGTACAGACGAATTATCTGATTATCTTCAAAACTATAAGCTACTCGCTGCAGCTGACTTCTGGCTTGCTCTGCAGGGTTGCGCCAGCCGCTGCGACTGAACTCAAGAAATATGCTGTCGAGGTTCTGGCCACCGGAAAGAGCCGGTTGTGAGGTGCCCAGTTCATCACGAATCGGGCGATCAATTGCCTGAGTTATATCGCGTGACAAATTCAGAAAGCTGCGCTGAACTTCAGTAAGCCGCTGCAGCTCAATATCGATCACCTCTTTGTTAAACAGAACACTGCGCAGGCCGGAAAAGGACATGATAGAAATAAGACTGAAGATCGACATCGCGATCAACAATTCAAGCAGCGTGAAGCCGTGTGAACGAGGTCTGATCATGGCGTGGCGTTACTCTGCAGAAATTTTGGATTAGTGACATAACCGGTAAGATGACTTACCTTGTGCTGCAGGTCATCATCACTATATACAGTGAACAGCAGCTTTCGGCTGTTATCCGATGGCGTCTTTATCACTTCGCGTTGCCAGTGCCATTCATGGTTGGCCATTTCAGTGCTGTCAGAGGTTTTGCCCAGTGCCGGCCAGGTGTTTTCAAGTAGTAGCTGATTAAGAGCATTGACAGCTACCCAGTGGCCGATGGTTTTTTGTTTTAGGTAGGCGCTGTTGGCTGCCTGATCTGAGCCGGTTTTAATGATTGTACCCAAGGTGATAGCGATAACAGTGAGTGCTACCAGTACTTCAAGCAAGGTAAATGCTTTTATGCGTTTATGTTGAATGGAATTGGACTTCAAGCGAACCATCTTCATTGCCCTGAACTGTAAAACTGACATCAGTGTCTGTCAGCAAAAAACGCAGCATAAAAGCAGGCGCAATTTCACCGGATGATAAGAGATAGATATTGGGTTTTGGTTTTGTTGTTTTATCATCATTAAATCGGTCAACATCGCCGACTTTAGAAACCTTGCCGACTTTAGTAAGTGTACTTTTAAGGCTTGAGGGCTGAAAATCCAGCTCAAGTTCCAGCAGCATGTCCTGTGGTAGTTGTCGTAACCGTAAGCTGGCATTGTTGGATATTGCCTGCCAGCCATTGTCAGATAACTGTACGAACTGATAACTGTTTTCGGTTAGTTGTATACCCAGTTCAATGCCATTCAGTAAAGAGTCATCCTGAGCCAGCTGAAGCAAGGCGCTGAAACGCTGTGCTTCAGTTTTTAAGCGCTGCTTGGGTGTGCCGGTTGTTATTGCAAGCGTGGCCATCGAAATAATGATGGAGATAAGGACAATAACAACCAGCAATTCAATCAGCGTGAAACCTGGCGGTGACTTTGCCTGAGCAAAGTGCAAAGACCGCAAGTTCCCCGGCATTACTGTATATTCCAGTTTCCGATATCGGCTGATACGCCCGAGCCACCCGGAGCGCCATCAGCACCCAGTGAAAAGATGTCAACCTCGCCGTGTTCACCAGGGCTCAGATAAAGATAACCAGAACCCCAGGGGTCGGCAGGTAATTTACGGATATAGCCGCCTTGCTTGTAATTACTGTTGTTAGCCAGATCACCGGGAGCATTGATCAGTGCTTCCAGACCCTGATCAGTGGTCGGGTATTTATAGTTATCCAGCCGGTATAGATTTAAAGCGCTTTCGAGGGCACGGATGTCTTGCTTGGCTTTGGTAATACGTGCTTTATCAGGGTTGTCCATAATGCGCGGAACAACTACTGCAGCCAGTATCCCTAAGATCACGACGACGACCATGACTTCAATCAGCGTAAAGCCCTGTTGTTTATTGGTAACAATGTTCATTCTATTAAATCCTGTGAGGCAGTATTGCAAAGATAAAGCCTGATATTAGCAAAAAATCAGCAGATCATCTTTGTTTCAGTAAAATTAAACGCACAGTATGAAAAAAAGGTTTAAATAAAGCACTCTGGGTTTAGTGAACCGGTGCAGATAAGCCGATTGGCCTAAAATAAAGATAAATTAGATGGATCTTTTGAGATTGGTGGCATCAACTATCGACATGTTATAGCGGTGATAGTAAGGTGCAGGCTGATAGAAACAGCAAAAAGATAATAACGGTGGTAATGTGGTAAAAATAAACTTTTCAGCCTTAATAGCAAAGACACTGAACTGGCAGTTTGTCTTTTTTCTGTCGGTTATTATTCTCTGTTCGATATTAGAGTTTACTGGTATGAAACCGCTGTTGCGTTATGATCGCGCACTGGTTGATGCTGGCCAGTGGTATCGTCTGATTACGGCTAATTTTGTTCACTTGAATACATCGCATCTGTTGTTAAATATGCCAACAACCAGTCTGGTCATGTTCTTTTTTTCCAGACATCTGTCGCTTGGGAAGTGGGTCATGTTGCTGCTGATATCCTGTCTGTTTGTCAGTGTTGGTCTGTATATTTTTAACCCTGAAGTTAAAAGTTATGTCGGGCTTTCCGGCGTTTTGCATGGCTTGTTCATCGTTGGTGCAGCCAAAGAAATTAAGCATTTTCCGGTTTCTGGCTGGTTATTGCTTGGAGTGTTTGCCGTAAAATTGGCTTGGGAGCAGTTATATGGTGCGATGCCGGGCTCAGAATCAGTGGTTAATGGAGTAGTGCTGGTTGACTCGCATTTATACGGTGCCATAGCCGGTGTATTTTTTATCGTTATTCTATACCTGTTCGACGGTAAAAAACGCTAGTCAGTTTGCGTTAAAAGGTCTGGTTGATGCTGTTTCACATCCCTGTGAATTGAGCATTAACGAGATTTGTTTTTAGAAAGTAGTTTTTTCAGTTTATCCATTTGCTGTTTTTCCCACTTTTCTCCGGCACTGACCATCGCTTTTATTTTACTTTCACTGATTTTAACCAGTTCCTTCTCACGTTTTAACGCCAGCTGAAGTTCATCTTTTAGGACAGCGATCTCAGCTTTGGCGGCTTCTTTTGCCAGTCTTATTTCTTCTTTGGCGGCAGCTTTAAAACTCTGCATTGCAAGTTTGGAGGCCTGCAAATCAGATTTTAGTTTGGCGTTCAAGTCTTGCCGTGTTTTAGTTGCAGAAGCACGGTGAGATGCGATCTTTTTTTTACTGACAGGGCTGGCCTTTTTGGCGGAGGCCTTCTTTTTACTGCTTGCTTTAGCCATCATACTTCTCCTTTGGTTACTGCTGTTTTGTTAGATATAATTTATTGTCACAGTTAAATGTCCTAATCTGAGTCTTTCTCATCATCCAGCCACTTGTCAAGGACTTTGTTTTTAATTTCCTTGCTTTTATCAGTGGTAATCGTGTCAAATATTTTTGACTGTACTGATTCATTGTAATCTTCTAGCCGGCGGAATTATTTTTTGGTCTTAAGCAATTCATTAAAGCTTTCCGCTGAGGCTTTTTTAAGTGTCATATCCTGTGCTTTTAGTTGCATCCGGCTGCCGGAATAAAAGCCGACAATAACGCTGAGTAATGCCAGTAACCGGAAGGTGCAAGCTCATAAGATTTTGCAATCAATATAAAGTGTTCAGGGTCATAAGGAGCGATAAAAAAAGACTGAGAACAGCAATCGTGATGGTCGGTCATATTAGCCGGTTGAGTGCATCGGCAATGATGTCAAATAAATTTCGATTTTCGCGTTTGTGAAACTCGGCTGTATCGATTCGGCAGCTTTGCGGGTGTTTGGGCCCCATAGTGCCATCTTCTGATAATGACGGCGTATAACCGGCCTGATTGCAGACAGACTGGATAAATTTAATCGCCCGGCGGGAACCGTGGTTAACAGCACAGTCAAAAATAAAAGCCTGGACAGGTTCCGGCAGGCGGTTGATGCCGGGTGCAATGAAATAATTGCGTTCGTAAATATCGCGGGCGACATTTTCGCTTAAAGATTTGACTTCGCTGGTTAAAACGGCATGCCCAAGATAGGCGGACAGGGTTTTTTCAGTAAAGTCGTATTTGGTGGCACCGACTCTGTCATCAGGATGATTAACAAAGCCGCCTTCGCGATTAAGAATGTCATCTATCATTAGATCAACGTCAGTCATCAACAAACTCCTTTTTGTCAATTCATAATCTGATTTAAGTATAAAGAGGTATCAGAAAAAAATATATAAAATAATTAATTAGGATCTATCCTTGAAGTTACATTAGTAAATCGTGTTTTAATGAATGATTAAAAATCAGATGTGTTGATGGAGTAGAAGCGATGATTGATGCCACTGAAATGAGCGGTTGTTGAGTCTGGGCGTAATCATTATGATAGGTTTTATATGATCCATGCTGAAAGAGCATAGAATTGAGTTAGGTAGTTACGGAGATGAGTCATGAAACTGAGTAGTAAAAAATACAACAGCATTAAGATAATTGCTCTTATGCTGAGCTCTCTTTTTTTGTTTTCCTGTGAGGTTGAGGAGGATGCGAACTCAGCTCCCGATATTTCTGTAAATGTTACTGAAGCAGACATTGTCGGTATCTGGCGACGGACTGAAACTGACTCGGTCTATAAAGGCAAAGAGTATCTTGCAGGAGGAACGGGCTGGCTTGGTAACTATAATTCAGGCCCGTTTACCAGAGCAAATCCATTCACCTGGGCTCTGGTTGCTTCTGCTTCTGGCTACACGTTAGTTGAATACAGGGATTTTAATGCAGCAACCTATAATGAAGACATAACTGAGCTAACAGTCACCTCGATGGTCTTATTAAGGCAAGAGGATGGTGTTAGTCGATATTTTGCAAAACAATAAATATTTAAAATTGTATTGATGAAGTGAAAAATGCGTTGCAGGAAACGTATTGGCTGTAGTGCCCGCGCATCAATGCGTCGCACTACAGATTGTCTTATCGGTATAAAGTTATTTAGCTCTTGTCACTTGGCAATATGGGGCCAGTTGGTTTAGCTTGTCGATACCCTGGTTTTGCGAGTATTTCTAGATAAAACGAATCCAGTTCTTTTGCGATTACACGGTTAATCGAAGTATCTATTTCAGATAAATGAATGACGTCACTGCTGGCTTCATCGGCACCAAATCGGCAGTCAAAATCCCAGAAATCGGCACCCTTGGGTAGACTTCGTTTACGTTCACGTTTTATATATTTTCTGATTTCATGGCGGATTGCGTCAATTAACCGCTCGGGGTGAAGTTTTTCATGGGTTAATTTAAAGGTTTTTTTCATTATGTTCTCAGAAGATGATAAATACGGATGTGGCAGGCGGTCTATTATAAGGGAATTTGAATAAATGAACTAAAATTATTTGAGCTACCGGCAGACGAGGTTTTGAGTCGTCGATTAAGTATTATAACCAAAGTGTGTTGCGCATGATTTATGGTGTAATAACAGTCTTTGTGTTGCTTTGATTTGTATCAGCACCGGGTGGCTGAAGTTTACTAAAGATCTGATCACGCACATGGTTGGCAAAACCGGCCCCGGCTTCACCATAGATATTAAAGGCGGCATCAATGCCTGCAGACTTCAGCATTTCAACCTGATCGTCAAACTTAGCGGTTGCAGCAACGTGGCCACGGAAACCTCTGGCTTTAAAAAGCTGGAAAGCAAAAAGGTTTTCAGCCGGTTTGGGCATGTCGAGTAAGATCACCTTGACCTTTTCGGGCCGGAACTTATCCCAGAATTCGGGATCGGTGGCATCACCAAGAATTACATTGCGGCCTTGCTTCTTATGTGTTTCCAGAATAATGGCATCATTATCGACTCCCATTACGATATCTCCGTAGTAATGGCGCATCGTATCGTAAGCTGATGTGCCCACTCTGCCCATTCCGAATACTAGTATTTCCGCATGCCCGGTACTGATAACCTGTTCGCTGGGAAGTCGATTATCGCGTTGGAATCGAGTCAGCAGGTGTTCCAGTTTAAGGTATAGTTTGTGAGATGAGATATTGAAGGGCGAGGCAACGATAAAGGTCAGTGACATGGCAACAGCCATTACGCCTAGCCATTCGCTGCTAAGCCAGCCATTACTATAGCCAATAGCGCTGACGATTAGGCCGAACTCACTGTAGTTGGCAAGACTGATGCTGCTCAGAAAAGAGGTTCTGGCTCTGAGCCTGAAGAGGCTGAATAACCAGTATAGCGCAGCGACTTTGAGCGGCATAATAAGCAGTAACACAACGGCTACCATTAACACGTCGGCATTAATTGAAGCACTGAGGCCGATGCTGAGGAAAAAACCAATCAGAAAAATATCTTTAAAGGACAGCAGTGCGGCTGCCATCTCAGAAGCGCGTTCGCTTCTGGCCAGTATCATGCCCATTACCAGTGCACCCAGATCGGCCTTTAAATTGACCATTTCAAACAATGATGCACCACTCAGTGCGAGTATAAAACCGGTAATGATCAGTAATTCACCGCGACCGCAGTGGCGAATAATTTTAATCATCAGAGGACGTAATAAAAGTAAGCCAGCCAAGACAACCAGAGCCCACCAGGAGGGAATCTTGCCACTAGATATGGTCAGGAAGGTGACTGCAAAAATATCCTGCATAATGAGGATGCCAATCGAGATGCGGCCGTGGCTGGATTTAAGTTCACCTTTTTCTTCCAGTACTTTTACGGCAAAGATTGTACTGGAGAAACTCAGCGCAAAAGCCAGCAGAGTGGCAGTTTGTAGATTGACATCGGCCAGCATCGGGATGCTGATATAGCTGATAAGCATCAGGATGCCGCCGAAGACACCCACAATCAGCAGCATGTGCAGACTGGACGTGGCCCAGATATCAGGTCTTGTCAGGCTGCGGATATTAAGTTTCAGTCCAATTGTAAACAACAGCAGAGTGATACCCAGATCCGCCAGAGTATTGAGGCCGGGAATTGTGGTGACACCGACGGCTTTGATAATAAAGCCGGCAATAAGAAAGCCAACAAGTGGCGGCAAATTGACAAGCCGAGCTAAAAAGCCGGTGATGAAAACCAGTGCAATAACCGCAGTGGTTGAATGATTGATCGCAATCCAGCTGAAATCCAATGGGCTGTCCTGTTTAACTGAAAACTGTAAATAAAGAGATAATTATAGTGTTGTCTTTATAGCATATTGTCGCCCGTGAGATAAGCCAGAGATAATGGGTATAGATAAAAAATTCAGCCTCTACTGAACGAGCGCGAGAGAAATGAGAAAATAAGCTGTATTTTTCAATTTCCGATTAAATTTTTCAGTTAAAGATAATGAGAGGTATTTACAAATAAATAGTTGTTTTAATGTCTGCTGTAATGCTGATTGTATCGACTGAATAAAAAGAAATTAATTTTTCATTAAGAAGCGATTCTGAATTTTATTTTTATAAAATGCTGGTATGCTGGTGTTGAGGATTACAGTAAATTGAGAAATCAAATTATGCCGCGAGTATCTGCACTGGCTGATAGAGACCGAAACAGGCTTGTGGTTATATTTACATTAACGGATGGTGTTATATGTCACTTAAAGACTGGTTGTTGAGAAAACTTGCTGGCGATGATTCGGCAGAACTGGAACTTAGTCCTGAAGAAGAAGAACTGTCAGGTCTGAACCTAAAGGAAGTACTAAATGCGCATATTTTGTGGAAAGAAAAATTAAATACTACACTGGATGGTACCAGCACAGAGCGCTACGAAGTGACCACCGTGTCACAGGATAATCTGTGTGTGTTGGGTAAATGGATCTATGGCCCGGGCAAACAAAAATATTCTAAACTGCCTGAATATGAAGCCCTTAGGAAAGTGCATCAGGATTTTCATACCTGTGCCGCTGATGTATTACAAAAACATGAGGACGGGCAACAAAAAGCAGCCGAGCAAATTTTAAACGGTGTTTTTCGTGAAGCCAGCAATCAAATTCAGCTTGATTTAGTGCGTTTATTTACGGTGGCCCGTTAAATTAAGGCCTGATCGTGAAGATACCTTGCCGTGCAGTTGGCAGGCTTCCAACTGTACTGTAAGCTGATCTACAGGTGATTGTTAGTCAGTTATTAACCTGTACAAATCGCCTGATCCTCCAATCTCTATCAGCGTCTTATTATATGCCGCTCGGCAAATTTCTTTTTGATCAACTTTAACGCTTAAAAACAGCCTAAGTTTGCACAGAGCGCTTTTATTAGCGGCCAATGAGGGGTACTATCAGCTGTCAATTGAGCTCATAATTATGAATTATGGCAATTTAAGGGGATTCCTGAGGTTGCCTGGTTACAAAAACAAAACCATCCGGAGGATAAAGAATATGAAAATATTATTACGTACATTATTGATAGTCCCGCTAGCACTGGCAGCGGCTCAGGCTGTTGCGGCTGACTACACCATTAAATTTTCACATGTGGTGACACCACATACACCAAAAGGCCAGGCTGCGGATTTGTTTGCAAAGCTGGTTGATGAACGCACTAATGGTCGTGTAAAGGTTGAAGTATTCCCGAACTCTCAGCTTTATAACGACAACAAGGTGCTGGAAGCAATGCGCCTGAGTGGCAGCAAAACGACTGGTATCATGGCGGCACCAAGTCTGTCGAAGTTTGTTAAGTTCTCAAAAACACTGCAAACTTTTGATCTGCCTTACCTGTTTAATGATGTGAACGACGTTCATAAGCTGGTTGATTCGCCACTGATGTCTCGTTTGACGACAGGTCTGGACAAAAAAGGTCTGCGGGCTTTGACTGTCTGGGATAACGGTATGAAGGTTTTTTCAATTAAAGCAGATAAGCCGTTGAAAAACGTACCGGCTGACTTTAACGGCATGAAGTTCCGTATCCAGTCTTCTAACATCGCTGCATCAATGATCAAAAACCTCGGCGGTACACCACAAAAGCTTCCTTTCAAAGAAGTTTACACCGCACTGGGTCAGGGCGTTGTAGATGGTCAGGAAAATGCCTGGTCTAATGTTTATTCTAAGAAGTTCTTCGAAGTACAAGATTATATTTCGGTGTCTAACCACTCTTACCTGGGTTACCTGGTTGTAGTGAGTGATGAGTTCTGGAGTAATCTGCCTACTGATATTCGCAATACAGTTACGGCTGCTTTACAAGAAGCGACACAAGCTAATCGTAAATATGCTGCGGCGGCTGATTCAGGTGATCGTCAGAAGATCGAAAGTGACAAATACGCTAAAGTTGTGGATATGACGACTGCGGAACGTGCTGCATGGCGCAAAGCCACTGCACCTGTTTGGGCAGAGTTCCGTGATGAAATTGGCGGCGAGCTGATTGACGACGTTAACAAGCTGTTAGGCCGTTAATCTAAACGGTTGCAATTTTTGACCTCAGGGGTTGTCTTTGCACAACTCCTGACTTTAAACTGAAAAGACTATGTTTACTTTAAATCGTTATATCGATCTGTTTGAGAAATACAGCATTACGGTTCTGTTTGCTGTTGCCACCCTGCTGTTGTTTACTAATGTGGTGTTACGTTATTTTTTTGAAACCGGTCTGATCTGGGTATTAGAGCTGGTTCAGTATCTATTTGCCTGGGTTGTGCTGATCGGCGCTGCACACGGCGTTAAAGTGGGCGTTCATCTCGGCATTGATATTATGCTCGAGCGTATGTCTAAACAAAACCGCAAAATAACCCTACTGGTTGCTGTTGCGTGTTGTATTTTCTTTGTCGGTTTTGTTGATTATCATTCCTTTGTTTATACCTTCAAGATCTATCAGTGGGGTGACTTCACTGAAGACTTACAAATTCCACAATGGATTCCTTATTTATCCATTCCCATTGGTTTATCGCTGATGCTGTATCACTTCCTGAATTTGGGCTGGGAAATATTTACTGATCAACGTGACAATATTCACACCAGCGAAGCACATGCTGCAATGGAAGAGATGGAAAAATGACAATAGCTTTACTTTTTATCGGACTTTTAATTCTACTGCTGATTGGTGTGCCTATTGCGGTCAGCCTAGGGCTTAGCAGTCTGTCTTTTTTATTGCTGGCAACAGATGATTCACCAACCATTATTGCCCAAAAACTATTCGACACAATGGAACACACCACCTTGCTGGCGATTCCATTTTTTATCCTGTCCTCTCACTTTCTAACAACGGGCGGGGTTTCTGAGAGACTGGTCGAATTTGCCAAGTCGCTGGTTGGCTGGATGCACGGTGGACTGGCCATGGCCGGTGTAGTGTCTTGCATGTTGTTTGCTGCTATTTCCGGTTCATCGCCTGCTACTGTTGTTGCCATAGGTTCTATTTTGATTCCGGGCATGATTAAAGCCGGATATGACAAGCGTTTTGCGGTCGGTGTTATCGCAACTGCCGGTAGTATGGGTATTCTGATTCCGCCATCGATTCCAATGATTGTTTATGCGGATGCAGTTGAAGAGTCGGTTGGTAAAATGTTTATTGCCGGAATCATTCCCGGCATTCTGATGGGTTGCTTGTTATTACTGGCGACTTGGATTACCGCTCGGCGTATGAAAATGCCGAGAGATGAATGGAAAGGCTTTTTACACATTCTTAAAAGTTTTAAAAACGCCTTTTCAGGACTATTCCTGATCGTGATTGTTGTTGGTGGTATTTATGGTGGTATCTTTACACCAACCGAAGCAGCGGCAGTTGCGGCAGTTTATTCTGCTTTTATTGCGCTGTTTGTACACAATGATATGAGTTTTAAAGATGTTCCGAAAGTGATGCTCGACTCCGCCAAAATGACATCGGTTATCATGTTCATTATTGCCTGTGCGATGATTTTTGCACATGTATTGACTGAGCAACAGGTACCACAAACACTGTCACAGACCGTAATTGATCAGGACCTAAGTCCAGCAACCTTCCTCTTCATGGTCAATGTGATCCTGTGGTTTGCCGGCGACTTTATGGAGCCATCATCTATCTTGTTGATTCTGGCGCCACTGTTCCATCCAATTGCATTGACACTTGGCATTGACCCAATCCACCTTGGTATTATCATGACCACGAATATGGAAGTGGGTATGATCACTCCACCGGTTGGTCTTAACCTTTATGTCGCAGCAGGCCTCACTGGTATGACGCTGGGTCAGGTCACAAGAGCCGCGTTGCCGTGGATGGGAGTGTTAATTTTCGCGTTGATTTTAATCACTTATATCCCGTGGTTTAGTCTCTATCTGGTCGGCCTGATGTACTAGACGATCTGTCGGCAGTTATCCTCGGGTCAGCATAAGTAATTGAGCTGACCCGTTTTTTAGGTATTCCAATGCTTTTCGAGTTTTCAATACTTCAGATCGTGCTGATTGTGCTGATCTTTATCTGGTCCGGCTTTGTTCGCAGTGGACTCGGATTTGGTGGTGCGGCGCTCGGTCTGCCATTAATGCTGCTGGTTTACAATCAACCGGTATTCTGGTTGCCAGTAATCGGCGCGCATCTGTTGTTTTTTTCAGCCTTAACACTGCGCACCCGGCTGAAAAATGTCAGCTGGCATTATCTGCTGCGTTCAATGATGATCATCGTGCCGACCACCATAGCCGGTGTCTTCGGGCTGATCAGTTTGCCAAATCACATCCTACTGATCTTTATTTACTCGGTGACATTATTTTATGCGGTGATGTGGATGTTCAGCATTACTATTCACAGTAATAATCGCTGGGTTGATCGGTTTCTGCTGGCACTGGGTGGCTATATTGCCGGCACTTCATTGAGTGGTGCGCCGCTGATTGTTGCTGTCTATATGAGAAACATAGCCCTGCAACAGCTGAGAAATACACTGCTGATGCTGTGGTTTGTGCTGGTCAGTATTAAAATGAGCACTTTTGTAGCATTTGGTATTGATTTACAGCTCGACAGTGCCTTGTTGTTAATGCCTGTGGCAGCAATAGGTCACGTGATCGGCTTGAAGATGCACGATGTTATTTTGCAAAATGATGCGTTTTTTAAGCGCATTGTCGGTGCCGTGTTATTGATTATTTGTCTGTTCGGATTATGGAAAGTTCTGAATAATTAACCCCGCAGATCTGCAAGAAAACACTGCGGCTTTGATTGCTATATTTAAACAGCCTACTTAAATCGACGGACAGTCTTTCAGCTTAGTCAGTCTGATTAACTGCCCGTCAAGTGGTTATCTGCACTTAAGCCGCGATCTTATTACAGGCCTGAATACAGTCGTGGCATGAGTCTGCGCAGGCTTTACATTGCGCATGCTTGTCGGCGTGTTTGTTGCACTGTTTTTCACAGTCTTTACAGATTGCACTGCAAACTTTGGCAAAATCAGCCAGATGCGCAGACTGATAGGAGGCAAGCTGAGAGAGCGCGGTGCAGGCAGCCAGCATTTCAGATACAGATGCCATGCAGTCAGCGATTGAAGTATCTCCTTGCTTAACCAGTTCGATGCAATGGTCATTACAGGCCTGACCATTTTTTACACAATCAAGAGCGGAGTCAACCAGGCTGCTATCGATCTTGTTGTGGTGATGCTGATGAGCGCTGGCGGCGAACGTATCGCCTGCTGCCAGTGTGGTGGCTGCAGCTGCGGCGCTAAGCAGCAGATGTCGGCGGCTGTGATTATCAGGCTGCTGAGATTTATTTGTTGTTGTCATAGTGAGAGGCTCCATGTTTTAACGTGTTGAAGGATAAAGCGTAGTACAAGATTCGATGATTGCAGCAGGCGGCTCAGTTAACGAAAACTTGCCGCTTCAACCTGTAAGTAAACCTGGGAAATATCACGCCTGACTTTTTCAGCCAGCCCCGGATAGTGTTGACTAAATGGCGCCAGCGCTGCGATCACTTCGGCTGTCATCTCAGCTGCGGTTTTATCTGCCTGGTAAGCATGCTGCACGGCATCCCAGAAGGCCTGTAATAAGTCTCGTAAGCGTTTGAGACCAGCCACATCGGTTACCGCACCGTGGCCCGGAATGACAACATCGGGTTGCATTGCAATCAGCTGATCAAGCAAAGGGATCCAGTGCTGCAGTTCCGAATCGCGGGTTGATGGCATGCGGTCTGAATACACCACATCACCTGCTATCAGCACTTTGCGGTCAGCCAGCCAGAGAAAAATATCACCGGGTGAATGACTGTTTGCAGACAGCAATAAGGAGACTTTGGTTGAACCAAAAACAAGATCTGTATTTTTAGTGATCAGTCTATCAGGAGACAAAATTGCAGAGTCGCCACTGGCGCCGGCGGTCATTTTTTTAAAGCGTTCGACCCAGCTCTGGGCGTTATTTGTGATGCGCTGTGCCGTTATATCAGAGCTGTAAATCGCCTGCACGGTGTCTTTAAATGCATGATTACCCAGCCAGTGATCACCGTGTGCATGCGAATTGATAATCCAGCGGACAGGTTGATGGGTTGTTTTTGCAATCAGACTTTTTATTGCGCTACCAATCGCAGCAGAGCTGCCACTGTCAAATAACAGCACACCGGCATTAGTGATAACAAACCCGCTGTTTGAGTTCCAGCCCTTGTTTTGTGGATTGGGAAGATCACGCGATGGCGTGATAATGGCATAAACGCCAGGGGCGACGACCTTGGCCTGCATCGGAAAACTATCGGCGCGGAGCGGGCTGGCTGAAAAAAGCAAGGCCAGAATTAATGTGAATAGTATAGGCACGGCTACAAACCTCATGAGTTTAACACCGGCATATTCAGTGGCGAGAGCAAAGAGTAATGTCGGTCACGTATAAAGCCTGATTGTGTTTCATTATTTGTATGTTAACAACTACTTTGACGTTAATAGTCCAGATCTGTAATCGCTTATGAAAGTGTTGCAAGTTGACTGTAAACGAAAAGCCAGTTGCAGCACTGATGACAGAAGAGGGAGTTAGTCAGAGTACTGATAAACTACATGTGCTAGTCGTAAGCAATTAGTCTGGCAGTCCGGTTTTTCTGAGGTCAGCTAGAAATGATTGCTTAATGTCAGTTCGGGTAATTGGGATGGTTTTGGCTGTATAGCTAACAGAGATTTCCGGATTAATTGCCAGCAGTTCTTCTGCTATCCATTCGGCATCATCTAGACGATCTTTGTGTATATAACTGACGGCAAGAAATAGTTTGATCGGTATGGCATTCTCATTTCGTGTTGCGGCTTTTTCAAGCACCTCAATGGCTTCATCATAGCGACCTAAAGTGTAATAGGCTCTGCCTTGATTATAAGGGTAGTCCCAGGTATAAAACGGATTTAACAGCATGCCTTTATTGACATAGTTAAGTGCCTGCTCGGCTTTGCCCTGACTATTGTTGATCAGAGCCAGCAGACCGTATCCGTCCGCATAGTTGGGGGAAAGCGTAATCGCTTTTGTGACGGCAGTTTCAGCAGCATCGAATTGCTTGCGCATAAGCTGCACATAACCAAGAACCCAGAAGGTCTGAGGAGAAGCCGGATCCAGCAGGGTTGCCTGTTCGGCCAGAGAAAGCGCGCGATCCAGTGTTTCCAGTGGTGCATCGGTCCATCCCATCCGGTAATCAAATGCCAGGGTGTATGCGATAGCGCCATAAGCACGGCTATAACCAGGGTCAAGTTTAACGGCTTGCCTGTATTCATTACGTGCCGCCTGATGGGAAGTCTTCGATTGTTGTTTTGACAAACGTTGACCGGATAGAAAATGATCATAAGCCGCGAGGTTAGCCGGCATACGGGGGGACAGATAGGTTTTTTCGTTTGTTGGAGTTTTAATGGAAAACTGTTTAAAAAGGTGTTGGGTCACGTCATTTTGTACACTGAAGATATCACCGGTGCTTTTACTGAAACGTTTACCCCAGACATTTGCTGCGGATTTTGCATCAACTAATTGGATATTGATACTGAGATTGTCATCTAACTTGCGAACACTGCCTTTAAGTACAAAATCAACAGAAATTTGCTGTCGTATTTGTTGAGGCGTGATGTTTTTGTCTTTATATTTAAATGATGTTGATGCAGATAGAACAACCAGATTAGAGAGCAATGACAAATCATTAATAACATTTTCAGTCATAGCGTCGACATAATTTTCGTTGAGTTGTTGCTCAAGCAGGTTTTCGAAAGGCAGCACCAGAATGACGGGAGGTTTTAGTTGAGCAGTTGGTGTCTTGGAGACAACAGGGCTAGGGCTTAGTATCCAGTAAGCAAAACTGGAAAAAAATATCAGGCTTAAAAAGCCTGCCCAGTGCTTTAGCGACATGCCAGCGTGTTTTGTAGCGGATTGCAGTTGAGCTGACGTGTTTGTGCTAACCGACCTATCAGTTAATTTGACCGTTGCAAGTAGTTGGTAACCTTTTTTGGGAATAGTGATGATATAGACAGGATTTTTAGCATCATCCTTCAGCGCTTTGCGTAATTTTATAACGGTTTTGGTAACAGCATCATAACCGATAATAGCACCACGCCAGACATCCTGTTCGAGCTCTTCTCTGGAAATAACGTCACCAGCTCTGGAGGCAAAATAGGCCAGTACTTCCATTACCTTGGGTTCTAAATGTACGATTTCATCGCCGCGACTGATAACCCCCTGCTCAGGCAATACCTGCCAGTCGTTAATAAGAAACGCTTTTTGCTTAAAAGTATCCAACACGTAAAAACTCCTTTTTTACATCTGTTTTATAAGTTGTTGTTTTGATTTGAAATAACGCTGGTCGCTTTTTCTTCCTTTTATCGTCCTTGTGATTCGTGACCGTTGAATCGAGTATAACCGCATCTTGCCGAGAAGGTGAAGCTAAAGAATGTGTACAGTGCACAGGGAGAGAGACCATGAACAGAATTTCATTAATGCTAGCGGTTGTAATACTGGCATCAACAGTGGGTGCGTCGTTAACCACAGCAGCTTCCAGCAAATCAGATCTGGCGAAAGAAAAGCGCTGGAAGGATCAGATCGTTGACAGTCTGGTGGTAGGTGATGAAGTTATGCTGGCAGCAGACGGAATTAATTTTCTTGCTTTGTATGCCGAGCCGACAACTGAAAAATCCAAAGGAGTGGTGATTCTGCTGCATGGTATTGGCGTGCACCCTGCATGGCCAGACGTCATTGAACCACTTCGCACCGGTCTGCCTGAGCTTGGCTGGCATACTTTGTCGTTGCAAATGCCGGTGCTAAAAAATGCGGCAGAAGCCAGCGAGTACAACGATCTGATACCGGAAGTTTCAGCTCGGCTTAGTTCAGCACTTGATTTTCTGAGGCAGAAAAATATTGAAAACATTATTGTTACGGGCCATAGCATGGGTTCATTGATGGCAGCGTATTACATAGCAGAACATCCAAACAAAAACATCAAATCACTTGTGATTCTTGGTGGTGATAACGGTGTGCCTGAGCAGAGTTATATGGACAGTCTTAAGTATTTTAAACAGCTAGAACAGGTCAATATTATTGATGTCTATGGCAGTGACGATACTCAGTCTGTGCTTGATACGGTAAGCATACGACGTCTTTTAGGCAAACGACTTTATCAAAAACACTATCAGCTTGTTGAAGTTGAGGGTGCAAATCATTTTTACCGCGGCAAAGAAAATAAACTGATTGACCTTCTGAATTGGCGTTTAACCGAGTTAGCAGAGCAGGCGAATTAAAATAGATAAAAATATCTAGGACCGTATATTTTTTAAGAAACCAGAAAAATAATCGAGAAGACTAAGGAATTATAGATATGAATACTGGCACTAAATTTAAGCGGCTGGGATTTTTAATAATGATAGCGATACTGGCTGCATGTAGCGACAGCGGTGGTGATGCTGCGCTTAGAAATAATTGTGCCTTTGGAAGTGGAGTGATAGATAGCTGTGTACTGAACTGATTGCTAAACGGGAAATTAAATTAAGGACTAGAAAAAATAATGGAGTTAAGAATGGGCAGGAAAATCAAAAAAGTTTTTATGAATAAAATAGTGGTCAGTGTTTTTTGTGGAATGATCGTGATACCTGCATGGTCAGCTGAAGTTTCGTATTCAACAGATTCGTATACAGCCGGCGATATTCTGACAGCCGATGATTTGAATGCCAAGTTTAATGATATTAAAGCCGGGATTTATGATAACCATATCAATAACAGCAGTAACCGTTCGGATATTGAAGTGAATAGGGTAGCAGTCAATGACCTGTCGCTACGGCTGGGTGAAGATACAGCAGGTAAAGGCGTAAACAGTGGCGATATGCAGTACTGGAATGGCTCGGCCTGGGTCCTGGTTGCAGCGCCATCAATGGGTAGTGAATCGGTTCTGAAATATATTAATGGAGTACCGCGCTGGCAACCGGTTGTATTTGCTGTCGGCGACAGAGGGCCTGCAGGTGGCATTGTTTTTTATATCACGAGTGATGGCAGGCACGGTATGGAAGCCGTTGAAAATGATTTGCCTGAGCTGGCTGAATGGGGTTGTCCGCCGATCGGCATGGTTGGCGCTGGTGGCAAGGATGTTGGCAGCGGCGCTCAAAACACACTGGTTATCGTAGACGCTTGTCCTGAAAAAGTTTCTGCAGCGAAAATGGCAGCAGATTACAGCCAGAATGGCTATAGCGACTGGTTTTTACCTTCAAGTGATGAGATCGGTTACTTTGCGCTGAACATAGACAGCTTATCAGCGTTTAAAAATGGTCCATACTGGACGTCATCAGAGTTCGATGTGGAAAATGCAATCATACAGGAAAGTACAGCGCCTGAAGATAAGGGCAAGGCGCTGAAAGATATGAAGCTTGCTGTGCGGCCAGTACGTGCGTTTTGAAGCGATATAATTTTAATTAAAAAAAGGAATGAGAAATGAAAACAGGGATCAATATTTTGTTAATACTGGCGTTAGAAATTTTCAGCTGTACATCAGCTTATGCGACAGACCAATACCGGCTTAATGTCAGTTATTCATCGGGTTCAGTTAAATACGGGCCATTATCTTTTGGACTGGCTGCTTTACCGGAGACCGTAGAGGCAGTTTTTACGTTGGATGCAGGCCAGCACAGTATTGATGGTAACAGTGTTGTTTTTAATGAGAGCAATGTTATATCGGCACTGGTTGTTTTTGGTGATGCAATCTGGACAGAAAAACAGCTGAAAAATATCTATATGACGACATCGCGCGGCACGGTATCGTCACTGAGCTATGCTTTTTTACCAACCGAGTATTCGAAAAAAGCCCCCGGCGGTATAGTGCTGAATTTTCCGTTATCTGTCACAGGTATTGATCTGGCTAGCAATGAAAAATTTAATTATGAATATTCAGAATCAAGCCAGCAGTTAAGCATAATCAGCCAGCCTAAAAATATCACCATCGATATTAAACCCGACAGTAGCCCTAATTGCTTTAATGTAAACGGACATGGTGTCATTCCGGTAGCCATTCTCGGCAGCATGGATTTTGATGTCAGTCGGATCAGTCTTGATAGTCTGTCGTTTTCAGGTCTTGCGCTTCGCATGCGTGGTAATAAAGGACCGCAATGTTCCCTTGAATATTCAAATCATGATGAGTATGCCGATCTGGTGTGTCAGTTTGAAGACGATACAGCAAACTGGAGTGCAGGTACGACTGAAGCAAGGTTGACAGGCTTGCTGAGCGACGGAGATAAATTTGAAGGAAAAGACTCGTTCTGTGTTGTCCGATAAGTCCAAAAATTAACAGCATCTTAATCTCTATACGCGAGTTGTATTTCGCGTATTTGTGATTATCAAAGATTTGAAATTGAGAGTTGAGAATAGCAGGGTTAAAAAAAGGGAGTTTTAATATGACCAGCATACAACAGCTAATAAAACAGAAAGTTTTTTTGCTACTTATCTGTAGCGCAGTTATTGGTTGCAGCAGTACAAGTACCGATACAAGCAGTAGTGTAAATAATAGCGATAATATTAACGTTGGTTATTTCACAGGAAGTATTGTCTCTGGTCTGACTTATACTACGCCCACGCAGTCGGGTATCACTGATGATAGTGGAAGATATAACTACAAAGATGGAGAATACATTCGCTTTTCTATTGCAGATGTCAGGATTGGGGATGATGTATTGTCTAAAACCGCAATGACAGTATTTGATCTTGTTAACCATGCTGTGCTCTACAGTAATGGCAACCAACTGAGCAAGCTACTAAAAGACGGTGCAACCCTAGCAGAAAAGATCGCATTTTATAAATTTACCAATATTCTGGTTTTTTTACAGACGCTTGATAGTGATGCTAATCCAGCTAATGGCATTAGCATTGCACCGGCTATTGCGTCATTGCTAAACGGTGTTTCAATCGACTTTTCGCAATCCTATAAAGTATTTCCGAAAGACCCGAGATTACTTAATTTCTTATATCAGGCTACAACAACAGGTCATCTCGTCAATGGTGCACCTCGTAAAGCAGGTCTTGCACTGGATCACTTTTATCAGACGCAGAGCATAAGCAATAAGTTTGCAGCGCAAGCGATAATAAGTGATGACACTGATGCTGACGGTCTGACTGACACTGTCCAAAGTTATGTTTATGATGAAAGTGGCAATCGAGTATCAGAGAGCTCTGATAGTAATGCCGACGGTAACCCAGAAAGTATTAGATTATATACATATAATGAAAACGGAGACCGGCTTAGCTTCAGTCGAGATGACGATGCTGACGGCAAGCCTGAAAGGGTTGAAATGAAAACCTATGATGTTTACGGTAATCTACAGAGTTTTAGTAGAGACAGTGATGGTGATGGAAATCTGGACTGGATTTATACTTATACGCATGACAACAGAGGTAACCTGCTGACTGAAAGCTTCGATGCCGACGCCGATGGCAGTGCAGACAGCATTAACACCAACAATTATGATGACAGTGATAATCGGCTGTCACTGATTATCGATAATGATGCGAATGGCGTTGCAGATGAAATATTATCCTTCAGCTATGATGGCAGCGGTAATATGCTTAGCAATATGTCAGATTACAATGCAGATGGCATTAATGACAGAATTTATACATTTAGTTATGACATCAGAGGTAATCAACTAAGCTACAGCATCGACAGCAATGGTAATGGTACTGCTGATAGTATTTACTTGTATAGATATGATGCCTTCGGTAACCGACTAACTCTGCTCTACGATGACAACGCCGATGGCGATCCAGAATATATTAAAAGCTATACTTATGATATCGATGGCCATGAGTTGAGCTATACCAATGACAGCGATGCAGATGGCAATCCAAACCACATACAAGTCAAGACGTATGATATCTTCGGTAATCGACTGACTGATAGTACTGACAGTGATGCTGATGGTAATCCAGACAGAGTTCATGTGTATACCTATGACAATAATAACAATCAGCTGACTCACAGTGACGATGTTAATGGCGACGGGATAGCTGATAGAATTTATACCAATAGCTATGACGCCAACGATAATGTACTTTCTTTCAGTGTTGATACCAATGCAGATGGATATCCCGATCTTATTCACTCATACACGTATGATGCTAATGGTATTGAATTAAGCAGAAGTAGAGACAGCGATGGAGATGGAAATGCAGAAAGCATTACCTATATTACGACAGTAAATGCTGGATGGACTGGATTACTTCAGGCAGTTAATGCAGGTGAGTAATAAAGCGATGAATAGGCAGAACTGGTATGTCAGTTTGAGGATGATGAGACTAACAGGGATGCGTCAGCAACACAGGTTCAAACTAACCGACATTTGAATTGAATGATCAACTTATGACAGCACGAATTTGATTGTTGTTGTGTGTTGATACAGTGACTGTGATAGAGAAGTAGCATGGCCATGTTATGCAACCAGCAGGGTAACTGTTGCTATCTGCGGTGAAAATATGTGCATGGGTATTTATATTTGGCGGAGAAATATAAAGAGACAGCGGATATTGGCTATGTATGAATAATTGAAGCGGAAAAAATTTGCAAACTGGTTTATTATGGCGTGATGATAGTACCCCATAGTGAAATAGATAGCAGTACACTGCATGCATTGATTGAAGAATTTGTAACCAGAGACGGTACAGATTATGGTGAGCATGAAGTACCAACAGATATAAAAATCAGCCAGATCCTGCGTCAGCTGGACAACAATGAAGTCTTCATTGTTTACAGTGAACTGCATGAAAGTTGTACGATCGTTTCGAAGGATAAATTTCTAAAATAATTAAGAATATGACGCTGCTAATTGCGTATGTTGTTTATATGATAAGTTAAAATAAAGCCGAACTAGCAGCTCATGCGTTCACTTTATTCTGTATTAAGAGCATTATCGCGTTTAATGAGTATAAGACGAGAGCGCTCTACCTTCCTGTATTTCTAAAACTCCTGATGATGTTTTGCAAAGTATCGAAGATTTTTACACTGATGATAGGTTTTTGTCAGAATAACCAGAGACAATGTAGGGTAATGTCTGACGGTATTCGGTTTAATTGTGCTTAGTTAAATGGCTACTCAGGCAGGTTTTCTGCTGACAATGCAGATAACGCTGGTGTGGCGGGTAATTAGGTAAAAAATCTGTGAACTTTAGCTAACAAATCAATTAAATATTAGGCTTTATTCTATAAACACAGTGACATCTGTGTAAATCTAATGGTGCAGTAAACAAGCCAATATTGGTTAGCATATCCGCTGATTTGATGATTGCGAGTTTGTGTAGGCGTATATATACACTTGATTGCTATTTAAGGTGGCTGGAGTTGAGCGTGCAGTAAAGTTCAGGGATTAAGTTAGTCGATAAAAATCTGTGTATTGGAGTAATGGTGATTAATGAAACTGGGTACAAAACTTTTGTTAGTGATGACACCTTTGATTGTCGCGCCACTATTGGTGCTGGGTACAGTCGCCTATTTCAAACTTCAAAAATCAGTCACTGACAATGCGCTGGGTCAGGTTGCAAGCGAAATAGATCATATCAGTGATCATCTGATCAGTGATATATATGCAGCCAGAGCCAGTATCGAGCTTTTTTCGAAATCGCCATCGTTACAGTCTTATCTCAATGCCATACGACAAGGTAATAATGAAAAAGATGGCAGTAGTAAGCTGGCTGCTGAAACTCATAGTTACCAGTCGATATATCCAAAATATAATAATATTAAAGTGCTATCAATTGATGGCAATGAAATATTTAGCTTTGACGATAAAAAAAATACCGACGTACATTTTGATATTTCAGCAGCAAATATTTTAAAATCACAAAACATTGATTACAAAGATACTACGGCTATTCAGATAAGGCCGGAAAGCCAATATTATGCTATCTCATTTCTAAAACAGGTTGTTAGTGATAATGTGGCGATGGCTTTGTCAGATCGGTTATTAGGTTACCTGTCAGTGACAATGGACCTGAGTTATTTTAAACAGCATGTTGGCGGCAAGCATATTGAAAGTGGCGGAGATATATTTTTTGTTAACAGATCAGGTGAGATGGTGTTTGAAGACAGTAATGATTATAAGGTTGAAAAGATCCGCCGAGTTTTGCAGGAAGGCATGAATATTACTGATAACACTTCGGCTGCAGATAAAGAATGGTGGGATGAAAGCAACGTATATAACGTAAGAAGAATTAATGAAAACTTATTCCTAATTGCAAGCCTGCCTGTGGATGTGGTGAATAGTCCGGGTAAGGAGCTTGGCAGGCAGATATTTTTCACGCTTCTTGTGTCTTTGTTTGTTGCGGGTATATTGATGGCGTATATGTTGCGTCACTATATACTGAATCCTGTCTTCAGTCTCAGTAAAGCAAGCAAAGCCATCGCTTCAGGGCATGAGGCAACTAAGTTGTCGCATTATTATGATGATGAGCTGGGTGAGCTTGCAAACAGCTTTAATTCTATGAGCGATAAGGTTATACAGTCAAAAAACGATTTGATAAAGGCGAAGATTCGTGCAGAGAACCTAAGCAGAGCTAAAACATCATTCATAGAGAATATTAGTCATGAAATTCGCACGCCACTGACGTCAATTATAGGTTTTTCGGAATCACTGCTGGCTGATGATATCGAGGTGAATGATCGTGAAATGGTTATCAAAACAATAGCTAGTAGTGGCAAACAGCTGCTTGATGTCATCAATGGTATTCTAGATATATCTGTTATTGATTCTGATCGTCTTGAGGTTGATTTTCGGTCTGTGAAATTGTTTGACATCATCAACGAGGCGAAAGCTTTTGTAGAAATGCAGGCTGTTGCAAAGAGCTTGGAATTTAGCCTTGAATATATATTTCCTGTACCAGAATATATAACAACAGATGCAGTAAGGGTGAGGCAAGTACTGGTTAACTTATTGTCGAATGCCGTTAAGTTTACTGATGCCGGTAAAGTGGCAATGATTGTTTCGTTTGACTCGCAAGCTAACAGACTATTTTTTAATGTAACCGATACTGGAATCGGCATGAAACAGTCTGAAATAGAATCTGTATTTGATGTATTCAAGCAGCTTGATGGCAGTAGTACAAGAAAGTATGGTGGAACAGGGCTGGGCTTGTATCTGGCGAAAAAACTTGCGCAGCAGCTGAATGGTGACATTGTTGTAGAAAGTCAGGAAGGGGAAGGTAGTAAGTTTTGTTTTTATTTAAGCTGCAGTAATCCAGGCGCCTTGTTATACCGGGCATTAAGCAAGAGTCAGCAGAGTGAAGGAATCGGTTCAGAGTCTCAGCATCAATTAGCCAAATATCAGGGCAAGGTGCTGGTGGCAGAAGATTTAAAAGATAATCAAAATCTTATCCGTCTCTATCTTGAGAGATTAGGTCTTGATTGTGACGTGGTCGAGAATGGTCAACTAGCATTACAGGCGATTAAACAAAATAAATACGATCTGGTATTAATGGATATGCAAATGCCTGTAATGGGTGGTCTTGAAGCGGTAAGTGAATTACGAAAATCAAATCTAGATCTGCCGGTTGTAGCTGTAACAGCAAGTGCGATGGCGGATGATGTTAAGTCATATATCAGTGCCGGCTGTAATGATTTTATTGCGAAACCAATTGACCGAGTGATTTTTTCAAAAGTTATTGGCCAGTATCTACGTACTTTCAATGCAGATGTGGTTAAAGATGAGGTGATGATTTCTTCATTACTGCAAGATGATGCTGAAGCTGGTAATCTTGTTTTAATTTTTGTTAAAAAAATGCCGGTACTACTGCAAGAAATCAGTGATTTATACCAACAGAGGCTATGGGGTGAGCTTTCTGAAAGAGTTCATAATCTGAAAGGCACTGCCGGTAATTTCGGGTTTTTGAAGGTAACAGAGGTGGCAACACTAATAGAGGATCTGCTAAAGGATAAGGCGTATGATGAAATTGCGGTGCAGCTGAGTATTTTATATGAAATGAAAACCAGTATAGAGGCAGGTGTTACAAGTTAATTTCTTTGAAATAGTAGCAATATGGTGATTAATTTACGGAAACAGATTGTTATATTTTAAGTGTAGTTAATCTTTTATTGAGAAGCTAAGTCTGTCAGAAAGTGATCCGTGGTTGAAGTCACCGAGCTTGATGTCTTCATTGATGTCGCGGGCATGAATGCGCCAGCTGTAGAGACCACCGGCTTGTAACAGATTGGCCGGTAATGTGAGCTGGTTTTGTTTAAGAAGTTTGGACTTGTATATAAGTTTGTTGTCCTGCCATGTGTCTTTAATAAATACTTGATAAAACCCAGCTCCTTTTATCGCCTGCCAGTGCAGTGTCTCAGGGGCTGCAATATCTTCCGCTTGATTCTGTGGGTAAGGGTTGTCAGCGATTGGCAGTTTTTTATGCATAACATAATCCTTTGCCATCAGTGTTGAGTTATCATTCAGTGTTATGCGGGCACTGTACCAGCCATCACTGGTAGATTTTGGCAGCGAAAACTTTGTGATGAAAGCCTTTTTGGTCTGTTTTTTTTTGTTTTTAAAAACCCGAAATTTGTTGAGATTGAAAACGCCGACTGAGCGTTGTTCAGGAGAAAAGACTTCGATCTGTTTTATATCTTTGTAATGTAGGGTTGAAAACACAGCCATCAGAAACAGTGGCTGCTCAGGCCAGTTGCATACATGGATATCAAAAAAACCTTTACTGTTGTAATGCGGGTTGTTTACTTTGACGGAAGAAAAGGCAGGGATGGAAAGCAGGCAAAGAAATAGCGTAAGTAGTCGAATGATCAGTCCCTGATATTTCATAGTTGATTACTCCTTGTGCTTAACTGATGATGCCGCCCTGTGATTGTTGGTGTTTCGTAGCTTTAACGACAGGCTATGTAAGATGCCGAGACTTATTTCAGGATAGCTGAGAATCAGGCCTCTTAAATTACTCTTATTGAGACAAAGAAGATGGGTATCTTCTATTGCATGAGCCGTTGCAGATCGCGGCAGCCCGTCAAGCAAATTCATCTCCCCAAAGCAGTCTCCCTGCTGCAGTACGGTGATGTTATCATCTTCATGGTTGTTGAGTGATATCCCCACCGTGCCGGAGGTAATAATGTACATATTACTGCCGTTATCATTCAGATCAAATATATGGTCGCCTTTATAAAACAATTCTTCTTCCAGCGAGCTGGCAACCAGTCTCAGATCATCGGTTTGGACCTTGCTGAAAATTAAGGATTGCTTTAAAAGATAAATGCGTTCAAATAGATCGATCATGCTCTAAGGCCTTGTGCGCACACGTCTGTAGCCACTGATCCTGTTGTTTACACCAGTTCAAAACAGAATCGATGTTATCAAAGCCTAGAATATAGTTTGTTTTGAGTTCAAAGTCATCACGTAATATATCGGTTAACAGGCTGGTTATCGGGCTTGGCTGAAGGTTTTCAAGTGCTTCACAGGCAGTGGCAATATGTGACGCTTCATGGCCTTTATGAGCGGCCATTACTATGGAAAATATATTTGATTGATCAAGCGCATTTAAACAGGAAAGTAATAACTGACATACGTGTTCAAGGCGTTCTTCTATACTGTTGAGCAGCAGTTTGAGTATATGGTTTTTATTCTGCTGCTGAAGCAGAATTTGTCTGGCATCATAATAACGCCGGCCAAGTTGGGTTTTTGCCACTACGATATCGTTAAGTGTGGAGGCTTTTAAATCTGATTGGTTTAAATGATCAAAGATCGTTAGCTGTGCCCGCGGCGAGGTAAAATTATCGTTATTTACCAGCCAGTTTTGCGCAGTAAGATCATTGTCGGCATTATTGCTGCTGAGTATTGATTGCAGTGCCTGCTGGCGTACCAGTGAATGGCCATCTTCGAGTGCCTTAAGCAAAAGATCCATATGTTTGTCGTAATTCAGTACAAAGCAGCATTTTATTACGGCAGCGCGTAAAGTAGGCTCATGATTGGCAAAAAGCCGGTTTAATAAGCCGCTGTGTTGAGGCAGGCTGGCTGGCTGCCAGTCCGAGATGGCAGTCAGTGTGAGTAATTGCCATCTCGGTTTGTCGGAGTTTAATAACTGGATAAATGCACTCTCATAATTTGTCATCAGTTGAGCACGTTGTTTTTGGTCTGCAAGTTTTAATACGCGGCTCAGTGGCAAGGCAGCGAGCAATAGTTTTGTATCTCCGCGTGTTAGGGTCAGCCAGTTTAAATAAGCCTGCTCGAGATTAGCGCTGTCGTTATATACAAGTGCGCCATAAATACCGGTTGCCCATACTCTGGGGTTGTCGCTGATCAGTGCGCGTAAAACGTATTTTTTTGCCAGTGGTTGTTTGGCCTCAAACAAAAGCTGCAGAATCGTGGCCTCAAAATGGTGATCATAGACGGGGTACTGATCGGGGCGTAATATAAAATCGAGCAGTGGTTTCGTATTGTAACTTGCTAGAATGCGCACCAGCTGATCGGCTGTTTTGCTGTCTGCATGTCTGAGTCTCTCGATGATAATGGACTCGGCTTGCTGAGGCATTGATGACATCAGAATTCTGGCGCAGCTGACAGTCAGATCACTGTCGGCACTGTGTATGTTTTGTTTAAGTGATGCCAGTAGCGATGCGCTGCTTTGTTCAGAGAGCGTATTGTCGGGTAAGTAAACCTGTTCTTTCAGGTGCCGGATCAGAGTGTTGAGGTATGCCTTGTTAGTGCGCACTGAAAAATAAATCAGTAGCAGACTGCTGATAAAGCCGGTAAGTAAAAAATAAATATTATTATCGAGGTAACGTGCAGATAATAATAGCAGCGCGCAGATGAGTAACGCAGCGGGTAAAATAATGCCGGTAGAAACTGCTCGTGCTCTGCCCTGAATACTCTTTGGCAGAATATTATACATCATGTTTCTGACCGGGCTGTTAAAGGCCGGGTTGAAAGTGTCCTTGATAAAACTTCCGAGTAAAGCGCTTGGCATTTTTATGCTGAGAATTAATACTGAAAAACTCAGGCCAAGTGACAGCGGAAATATCAGATTGGTTTTTTGCACACCTAATTTAGCGATGACCCGGTTGCTGACAAATACTTGTAGTAGCAGCGCAATTAGCCCGGTCGATGCGGTCAAAATACCAAAAAAAGCAGCGAGGTCTTCTTCGCTGTTAAAGTAGCCGGTATAGATATTATTGGTTACATAATAAAGTGTGTAAAACGTGATGACCATAAAAAAGAAAGCGGCAGATGATGCGCTCAGTAAAGAGGACCGACGCGTAAAGCTAATGCCCTTTTTTACCGACTGCAGGGATGCGCTGAATGAACCGTGAGAGTGAGTCTTGTAAAAATAACTGGAAGGGCCTTTTAGTCTGTGCCAGAGCGTCATAATAGTTAATGTGATAATTAAAAGTAAAGCCCACAGCAGTATGATCTGGCCGGTTCCTATAACGGGTGTCAGTATGGCGACCAGAATGCCGCCGCATATCAGGCCGAGCTGGCTGCCGGCAAGAATAATGGGTAACAGTCGCTTGGATGTTAAGGTGTTCAGGTTCTGGTTTACATATAAAGCCATGTGTATCAGCATGATCTCGGAAGTGGCTTCATAGATTAGGAAGTAGAGTGGATAAATGGCTGATGTTTCGTTGTAACTAAGCTGTTCCCAGAGTATAACTAAACAAAAGATAAGAAAAATCATAAGCCTGAAAAACAATTTCTCAGCGCTCATTCTGTCAGCTATTGTGGCGTAAATAAGGCTGACAATTGTCAGTAAAAAGCCCAGTGCTATATATATGAGAGGGAGGTGTTCAATGCCAAAACGTTTAAAAAACAGGGCTTCGGCAGAGGTTTTCCCCATTGCCATGCCACAGCCGACTAAAAAAAAGAAAGTCAGAAAATAAAATACAGTTGGTTTTTCATCTTCACGTATTAATAAGAGTTTAAAAATTTTTTTCAAAATATTACCATCGGATTGAGTGCTGCAGTATCCGTTTTCTGAAGCTGTGCGTGTTGATTGTATATCACTGCTGATTAAATCAGATGATTGTCAATCATGCCTAATGTATTGACCAGCAATGTTCGTGTATTGTCAATATTAATAGGCTTGATCAGATAGTCAATAAAGCCTGCATCTTTGCCTTTGCGGATTTCATCGGGCATGGCGTTAGCGCTGACGGCAAAAACAGGTGTTTTGCTGAATGATTTCTCGTTTTTCAGTATATTCATGGCCTCATAGCCACTGATTCCGGGCAGATTCAGATCCATTAAAATCAAGTCGGGCTGCTCTTTAAGGGCCAGTTCGACGCCAGCTTCACCGCTTAGTGCGGTAATTAGCCGGGTGTTGGGGATTTGCTTAATAATTGACTTTACTAGGGCCTGGTTCAGTGGCTCGTCTTCTATATAGAGTATGGTATGCATTGTTTCAATCGTATTTTCTGTAAATTGTCGGACAATGGGTTGTGTCGTTTCAGCGCTGTCTTGGGCTAAAGCACTGGGAAGCTGAAACCAGAATGTGCTGCCTTTGCCGTGAATACTGTTGACGCCAATCGTACCGTTCATCACGCTTAGCAGTCGTTTAGTGATGGTTAACCCGATGCCGGTACCCTTCGTGCTCTCGACCTGTTTAAGGCGGGTAAAGGGCTGGAATATTGTGTTTAGATGGGCTTCTTCAATACCGATGCCGGTATCGTTAACTTCAAAGCGCACCTCAGAGTCCTTGGGTCTCAGTGTCAGACTGACAGTGCCGCCTTTGTGATTGTATTTTATCGCATTGGATAATAAATTAACCAGCGCCTGTTTGCAGCGAGTATGGTCTGCATAGACATAAGGCGCTTCTGAAAATTCGGAGGCTAGCAGGATAGTGACCTGATTAATCTCAGCGATAGGTTGTACCAGACTGACAGATTCGTTAATTATATTTTCACAGGGGATGCTGGACAGGTTGACATTTAGTTTGCCGGATTCAATTCTCGAAATATCCAGTAAATCGTCAATTAAACTGAGTAAGTGATCACCGGCCAGACAGATATGAGAAATATAATTTTTTTCTTCGGTATCAAGATGATCGTGATTGTTTTCTTTAAGCAAATGAGCAAAACCCAGAATCGCATTTAATGGTGTGCGCAGTTCATGACTGACACGGGATAAAAAATCGGATTTCTCTTTATTGGCTATTTCTGCTTTTGTTTTCGCTTCCTGTAACGAGGATTCAGAATTAATTCGCATGGTTGCATCACGGAAACTGTATACCAGACCGATAGTCAGCTCGCCTATTTTTTGTGGTCGTGAAAAAACCTCGACCAGTCGATTGTCATTTAATTTGAGCAAGACAAACTCATCTGAGTGGCTTGGATGCAGCCGAGTGGACTCAGTGATTAGCTGGTTGTTTATAAAACTTTGTACAGCAGAGTAATCTCTGGACCTGATCAAGCCAGAAGGAATGTCGAACAGATCGATAAAATTCTGATTATAGTTTGTAATTTTTTCATCATTATCAATAACCAGAATACTGTCGGTTGCAGACTCAAGCGTGGCTTTAAGCTGAGACATGGATTTTTCAAGATGCTGTTCGGCAAATTCACGTTCACTAATCTGTTGCCGGAGATTAATATTGAGGTTGTCAGTCTGTTGTTTTTGTTCTGCAATGTCTTTGAGCACGCTGTCATGTTGAAACTGCAGAGAAATTGAGTTTTTAATGATTTTCGACATGCGTGATGATGCGGTGATGATAAACACCATAAAAAAGAAAATCAGCAATGCTGTCGCATAGTGAATGCCGCTGCCAAAACTCAGCAGAGTCAGCATCATCGGTGTCATGTTGATGACTGTGTAAAGTAAAAAGATTGAAAAAAATGCTGCTTGTGTGGCCAGCGCCCCGGCAGAAATGCCTGCCAGCATGGTGGCGGTGAAAAGCTGTTGCTGTATCGAGTCCGAAAGAAATAACACGCTGCCGGTGACACTCCAGCAGACTGCGGTGAGTACGGTGCCGATAAGAAATAGTCGATACCATAGCGAGGGGTCGATATCCGAATCAGCCTTTTTGTTAAACAGTGTGTATATGATATAACGATACAGCATCGTCAGATTCATAAGGATGAGCCAGCTGATCATCATCGTCTGATCGATTAACTGCCAATTAACGTAAATCAGGCAGGGTGATACCAGAACAATGGCTAAGATAGTGGCGGGCACATTGGCATAAATTAGTTTGGTTCGTTCAAGAAATACAGCGTATTCAAGTGCCGGGGTGCCGGATGGCAATGCCATGGGTGTTAGTCCTTAACGTAATGGGCTCGGTAAAGCGTTTTATTGAAATACCAGTGCTTTAAATAGGTACATCCTAGACATAGTGTAAAACAAAAGCTGCTGGATTACAGGCTGAAAACCATATAAAAGAGATGTTATATTGCTCATTATTCTATTGATTGTGCTTATTTTGCTGTTACTTATTGGTCCTCAGTTGTGGGCTGCTTCTATATTAAAGCGCTACAGTACGCCACGGACAGATTTCCCAGGAAATGGTGCAGAATTTGCCAGGCATTTAATTCAGCAGCAGCAACTGAGCTTTGTCAGTCTGGAGGCGACCGACCGAGGCGACCATTATGACCCGCAGGCTAATATGGTCAGGCTGAGCAGCGCCAATATGACTGGCTGCTCACTGACCGCGATCGTCGTAGCCGCGCATGAAATAGGCCATGCGATGCAACACGCGATCAATTACCGGCCATTTTTTTGGCGAGTAAAATTGGTAGTTTTGGCGCAATATGCTGAAAAAACAGGTTCGATGCTGATGCTGGCCATACCGGTTATCGGCTTACTATCGCGCTCAGCGCTAGCCAGCGGCATCGTATTATTGCTCGGTCTGATGAGTATGCTGACGGCTGTACTGGTTCATCTGGTGACCTTGCCGGTGGAGTGGAATGCCAGTTTTTCAAGGGCCTTGCCATTACTTCAGCAAGGTGAGTATTTATCTGCCAATGATATGCGGGCAGCGAGAAAAATCTTACTGGCCTGTGCATTAACTTATCTGGCCCAGTCATTAATGAGCCTGATCAGTCTGTGGCGCTGGTTAAGGGTATTAAAGCGATAATACCCGCTAATCGAGAAGTTATGCTGAAAAAAATCAAACCGTTTTATCGTGGCTGGCGTAAATATTTAATTGAAGGCCTGGCCATCATTATCGTGATCACCTTGGTTAGGCAATACCAGCAGCGCGATGTGGTGAGTGGCCTGGCGCCACCTATTCAGGGTGTTATGCTCGATAATACTAGAATTAACTGGCAAGATTACCGTTCCAAGCCATTGTTAATTCACTTTTGGGCCAGCTGGTGTCCGGTTTGTCGATTAGAGGAAAGCAGCATCGCGTCGATTGCTAAAGATTATCAGTTGCTGAGTATTGCTTCATGGTCTGACGATACCGTGAGCTATATGCAGCAACGGGGTCTGGATTTTCCAACCTTAAATGATATTGATGGAAAATGGGCCAAACGTTACGGAATCAGCGCGGTACCGACCAGTGTTATTGTTAATCCGGCAGGCCAGATATACTTCGTTGAGAGCGGATTTAGCAGTGAGTGGGGATTACGCTTGAGATTATGGTGGTTGCAGATATAAGATAGCGCTTAGTAAAGCTATAAAAAAGTACATTGATAATTAATAAAGTACTAAAAGAAAATTGGAGCGGTTCAATGAGTCAGGATGTCATTTCCCCGGATATTGCAGCGACTATTCCGGCCTTGTTTAGAGAAAGGCTAAAGAGAAACCCCGATAAAATTGCCTATCAGCAATATAACTTAGCCAATAAAAGCTGGGAGTCGTCCAGCTGGGGTGACATCTCGGTTGAAATTATTCGCTGGCAGGCCTCGCTCGCAAAAGAGAAGTTGCAGCCCGGTGAGCGGGTGGCCTTAATGCTAAAAAATAGCCGCGACTGGGTGGTTTTTGATCAGGCGGCATTAGGTATGGGGCTGGTCACCGTACCACTATATGTTGATGACCGGCCAGATAATGTCGCCTACATACTGAATGATGCCAACGTAAAAGTGCTGTTGGTAGAAGATACAAAGCAGTGGCAGCGGCTGCTCGACCTGAAAACCGAACTGCCGGATTTGCAGCGAATAATCAGTATTGAGCCGGTACACGAAGAAGATCAGCCGTCTGACGCCAGACTGGTATCCAGAGCCGACTGGCTTTTTGGTGCCAAAGGTGAGCTACAAGCCAGAGAACGAGAAGCTGAAGAGCTCGCCAGTATCGTGTATACCTCGGGTACTACAGGTCGACCGAAAGGAGTGATGCTGTCCCACAAAAATATTATCAGCGATGCCTACGGAGCCTTTCTCAGCGGTGAAGAACACCCATCAGGCTATTTTCTGGGTACGGATCAATACCTGTCATTTTTACCGTTGTCGCATATGTTCGAACGCACTGTTGGCTATATGTTGCCGATGATGGTCGGTGCACAGGTCAACTTTGCGCGCTCAATCCCGCAGCTGGGAGAAGATCTGCAAAACATTAAGCCGACTATTCTGGTTTCGGTGCCGCGAATTTTTGAGCGCGTTTACAGTAAAATCATGGACGGACTGAAATCAAAATCGCCGATAGCCAGAAAGCTGTTTGATCTGACCGTGACGATCGGCTGGATGCGGTTTCAATATCAGCAAAAAAGAAAGCGCTGGTCACCACTGTTACTATTGTGGCCAGTCCTGAACAAACTGGTCGCATCAAAAGTAATGGAAAAACTCGGTGGCCGTATGCGAATTGCGATTTGTGGTGGTGCGGCATTGTCGCCAGAGGTGGCGCGGCTATTTATCGGTCTGGGCTTACCGCTGGTACAGGGCTATGGCTTGACCGAGGCCAGTCCAGTGATTTCCAGTAACCGAGTCTTTAAAAATATCCCCCACAGTATTGGATATGTCTTTCCTAATGTACAGGTTCGGATTGGTGTAGATGATGAACTGCAGTCATACGGTGACAATAATATGCTCGGCTACTGGAATAATCAGGAAGCCACCGATGCTACCTTCACAGAAGATGGCTGGTTGCGTAGCGGAGATAAAGCACGGATTGATGAGAATGGTTTTATTTATATTACCGGCCGGCTCAAAGATATACTGGTGCTGGCTAATGGTGAAAAAGTGCCGCCAGCTGATATGGAAATGGCGATTTCCGTCGATGGCTTGTTTGAACAGGTCATGGTAATTGGTGAGGCACGACCGTATTTGACTGCCTGCGTTGTACTGAACCCGGAACACTGGGAAGATCTGGCTGATAAAATCGGATTTGATGCTGAGGATAAGCAATCATTAGAGAAAAAAGAAATTGAAAAACTGGTACTGTCGCGTATATCACGGCGCCTCAAAGATTTCCCCGGTTATGCACAGATTCGTCGGGTGGCAATGTTTATAGAGCCATGGACTATCGATGATGGCCTGATTACTCCAACACTGAAAATAAAACGTAAAAAAGTTTTAGAACGGTTTGCAGATAAAATCAGCCGACTTTATGCAGGTCATGGTGTGAAATGACAGTCGACGTTTTTGACAGTGTGTTTTGATGTCAGCAATCGTTAGCTTACCTGAAGGAAAAATACCGGTTATCAGGGTTCCCTGCATGCCATCGGATGCCAATCAGGGCGGCAGTATCTTTGGCGGATTTATTATGTCGCAGGTTGATGTCGCTGGTAGTATCCCGGCAAGTTTGCATGCTAAAGGATATGTTGTGACCCGCGCGGTTGATTCGTTTGAATTTAAAAAACCGGTATTAATTGGTGACTTATTAAGTTGTTATGCCGATGTTATATCGACCGGCAGAAGCTCGGTCAGTATTAAAGTAGATGTCTATGCAGAAAGAAGCCGAAAAGGCATAGTAGAATGTGTGCATGTTACCGAAGCAACACTGGTATATGTAGCGATAGATGAACAGGGTCGACCCAGAAAGATTGAAACAGATAATTAACAAAATAATTCAAAAAATAAAAAGTAGAAAACTTTTAGAAAAAAATAACTTAACGTCAGAAAAAATATGTTGCTGCAGGATGCAACAAATTATAAGAGGTGAGAGGATGAAATTAACACAAACATTAGCCGCAGTCACAACCGTAGCGACGCTGCTGGTTTCAACACAGATAAATGCAGCAGGCTTTGCGATTATCGAAAACAGTGCCAGTGGCATGGGTAATTCATATGCCGGTGGTGCAGCCAGTGCAGAAGATGGATCGACTATCTGGTTTAACCCGGCCGGTATGACGCGGTTGGATAATGAAATGATGGTCGCCGCACATGTGATTATGCCGGATGCTAGCTATACCGATGATGGTTCGATAACCGCTGTGTCGATGGGCGGTACTCAGCTCGACCCGACCAACACTGAAAGAACGGGAGAAGGCGGACAGAATGCTCTGGTACCGAATTTTTTCTGGGTTAACGAAATTAATAAAGACTTGAAAATGGGTTTAGGCATTAATGTTCCATTTGGTTTAGGAACCAATTACGACGACGACTGGGTCGGTCGTTATCACGGCGTTAAGTCAGATGTGATGTCACTGAATATTAATCCGAGTCTGGCTTATAAAATGGGTGCCGTTTCAATCGGGCTGGGTATTAATGCACAATATATAAATGTCGACCTGACCAGTGCGATCGACCTAGGTACATTATGTGTTGCACAGGAAGGCAGTACATTTCCCGCCGGTTACTGCGCCTCGATTGGTGCAACACCGCAAGGCAGCGACGGTTTTGCTGATTTAACTGCCAGTGGCTGGGGTTATGGATATAACCTTGGGTTGCTGTACGAAGTATCAAAAGATATTCGAGTTGGCTTATCATACCGTTCGGGTATCGATCACGAAGTAGATGGCAAGGCTGATTTTAGTGTGCCGGGTCAGCTGAGTTTTATACCTGAAAATACCGGTAATTTTCTTGATACGAGCTTAAGCGCTGCAGTGACTGTACCGGAAACGACATCGATCAGTTATTTTCAAAACATTAGTGAAAGCATCGCTATTATGATTGATTACAGCCTGACTGCGTGGAGTACCTTCGACGAGTTGCGTATTGTGTATGATGATGCCGATACGACCGATAGTTTTGCAGCGCAAGCGCCGTCGGTGACGACGGAAGAGTGGGAAGACTCTGCGCGTATTTCAATCGGCCTGAACTATCAGGCAACAGATGAGTGGCTTTATCGTTTTGGTATCGCTTTGGATGAATCACCTATTCCATCAGCAGAAAGAAGAACGCCAAGAATTCCCGGCAATGACCGAACATGGATTAGTTTTGGTGTTACACACCAGGCAGAAGATGCTCGCAGCTTCAGCTTTGCTTATGCGCATTTAACGGTAGATAACACAGCGATAAACAACACTTTCGAGGCGTCAGCGGCAGCACCGGTACTCGAGCACACGCTAACCGGTAACTACCAGGCCAGTGTCGATATCATCAGCGCTCAGGTCAGCTGGAAATACTAATGATACGACAAATTATTAAAGCAATTTGCTTAACTGCCACCAATTGCGATGAAAAAAGAATTCAGGAGAATACAATGAACGGTTTACGTTTACTGATAACAGCAGCCATATCGGCAACGCTGATAGCATGTGAGGAAACACCTAATACTACAACTCAGGATGCAATTAATGAGTCGGGATTTTTTGCCCGCTTTAGTCCGTCTGATGGGGTCATACCTTTTCCAAATAATCTTTTATTTCAGGGGAGTGTGGACGGAACATTGGAGATACCAGTACCAGTTCTGGATACCACGACTTGTCCCAACGCAGGTGAAATTTCTGTCAAATCAGCACTCAATGATCTCGATGGCTTTTCAACCACAGCGCCGATTAGCAGCGCGTTTTCATCGGCCATAGACAGCACCTCGCTGGCTGCCGGCACCAATGTCAGGGTCTTTAGCGTAACACTGGGTGGTTCCGGCGAGGTCACTGCCATAACCGGTGAGTTAGCCAGTACAGATTTTGCAGTGAGTGTGTCTTCGGTTGACAATGAAATTATCAATGCCGCTTGCGACACTGAAGATCTGGGTGCCAACAAGCTGGTGATATCACCGTTAAAGCCTCTTGCACCAAAAACCAGTTATCTGGTGGCTATAACAAAAGGAGTTACAGATTTACAGGGCAATAATGCGACTGCAGATGCGGTGTATGCTTTTACAAAAAGTACATCACCGTTAATTACTGGTGCGACGTTGGCAGATATTCAATTTACTGCTTTGTTGTCGGGAGCAGATACGGATGGTAATGGTGTGATTGAGGGAGCAGAAGAGACGGCTGTTGTAACTTCTATTACCAACCTCGAAGGTTTGCGTCAGTTAACCAATGTGGCAGAAGCTCAGGTTGAGGCTTATACGGTAACTGTCGACAATGCCGGAGCGAATACCATCACTGATTTGACTAGCAGTGATATCGTTTTAAGCTGGACCTTTACCACGCAGTCAGTCGGTGATGTATTAACGGCGTTACACACGACTATTCAAAGCGCCCCGGTGCCAGTGTCATCAATCTATTCAACTAGTGTGGCAGATTCACCATTAACAGGCGTAACCGGTTATGCCGGATCGAAAATCCATGTCGGAGAAATAACCCTGCCGTATTATTTAAATGTACCGGCTAATGCGAATGATAGTTCGGTGCTGACAGGTTCTTGGCGAGGTGTTGGTGACACGCCTTTAACAAAATTTAATAGCGTGGTTGATCCGGCCACAGCGACGCCTGTTACGGTACCGTTATTGGTATCGATTCCAAACGGTACTGAGCCAGTAGCGGGCTGGCCAGTGGTGATCTATCAGCACGGCATTACCAAAAGCCGAGGAACATTACTGGCGATTGTCGATGCACTGGCAAATGCCGGTTATGCAGCCGTTGCCATCGATATGCCATTGCATGGCCTGCTAGGTGATGAGGATCTCATCGGTGGTTTGAAGACGGCAACCGCCGATTTTAGTGCAGCAATTCATGGTGGTACTGCTGCGGTTAAAGAGCGCAGCTTCGAGCTGGATATTTTTGATGTAGCAGTTGCAACAGTAGATGCGGATGGTGATGGCACGCTGGATGATTCAGGTGCTCATTTCATTAATTTACCAAGCTTGTTAACGTCGCGTGATAATGTCAGACAGGCCGTGGCTGATCTGTTTTCGCTAAAACGGGCGCTGGTTAATATGGATTATAACGGTGCATCAGCCGGTGGCATTTTTGATACCAGTAAAGTGCATTTCGTTGGTCATTCACTAGGCGGTATTGTCGGCGGCGTGTTTTTGGCTATAGAGACAACGGTTAAATCGTCGGTGTTAGGAATGTCTGGCGGCGGAATCGCAAAATTACTGGATGGCTCAGCAGCCTTTGGTCCTGTTGTCTCGGCCGGACTGGCTGCCAGTGACGTTAATAAAGGTTTTGCTCAGTATGAAGGCTTCTTGGCATCGGCTCAAATGGTATTGGATTCGGCAGACCCGGTTAACTATGCAAGCGCAACGGCAGCCAACCGTGATGTATTATTATTTGAAGTGGTTGGTGATGGTGTCAATAACCTACCAGATCAAGTTATTCCAAATAATGTGTTGAGTGTGACCGGTACTGTGAATGCCCCTCTGTCTGGAACCGATCCTTTGGTAAGGTTGATGTCATTAACTCAAATCGATACCAGTAATGCTTATGTTGCGCACACCGATACGGTCGTGAAATTCAGCGGTGGTCATCACGGTTCGATGTTAACGCCAGATCTGTCCGATGGCACAACGAATACAGATCCAACCACGATTGATTATAAAGTGTATGCAGAAATGCAGACAGAAATGGCTTCATTTATTGCAACTGACGGTGCCTTGATAAGTCACACAGACGTGGCTGCAGACGTGATAGCGGCGCTGCCATCGGCACCCTAATAGACGTGCTAGGTAATTAAAAAAAGCCCTGCTAGGCAGGGCTTTTTTATTTCACCGAATTAAGTTTTTCCAGCATGCTTTCGATGTTAATGGGCTTGCAGATATATTCATCAAAGCCAGTTTCTTTTACCTTGTCAGCATCTTCTTCCATGGCATTTGCTGTTACTGCAAAAATAGGAGTGCCGGGGCAAATGTTATTGTCTTTAAGGTACTGAAAAACCTGATAACCGCTCATCTTTGGCAGATTAATGTCCAGTAGGATGATATCCGGGTGGAAGTTTTTAATTTCTTCAATTCCAATTAGCGGGTCTGCTGAACCGCTAAACTCAAAGTCTGTCCACTTATTGATAAGCTGCTTGACCATCCGCAGGTTTACCTGATTATCCTCGATATAATAAATTTTCTTGCCGTTGTGCTGCCGATTTATTTTTTTGTGATGTGGTTCAGTAATGGTGTTATACATTTTTTCTGTTGCGGCCGCTAAGGTGAAACTGAATTCAGAACCCTGCCCTAGCCGACTGTTAACTTGTATTGTGCCATCCATAAGAGCCAGTAATTTTTTTGTGATAGAAAGACCAATGCCGGTACCTTCAATCGACGTGTTGGCTTCTGCACCGAGCCGGTTAAAGGGCTCAAAAAGGTATTGCTGTTGCTGCTCGTCAATACCGTCACCATCATCGGTTATGCTAATGGTTTGGGTATTATTGGCTGACTTTTTACAACTGATGGTGACGTGGCCACCGGCCTTGTTGTACTTGATGGCGTTAGAGACCAGATTGATAAGCACCTGTTTGACTTTAATATAATCAGCCAGAATGTATGCGTTTGTGGCACCGTTTTGAGAAAACGCCAGATTTATTTGATAGTCTTCTGCCAGTGGCGCTGTCAGTGAAGCACAGGATGCGAATAAATCAGAGACTGCAACGCTCTCGAGAGAGATTGAGGTAGTGCCGGATTCAATCTTGGCCAGATCGAGCACTTCATTGATTAGTTCGAGCAGGTGTTTGCCGGCCAGTGCAATGTCATCTATATTGGACTGGGCTTCGTCACTAAGCCCCTGTTCCAGTCGCAATAACTGAGTAAAACCAGAGATGGCATTTAAAGGGGTGCGCAGTTCATGACTCATGCTGGAAAGAAAAATCGATTTTGCTTTATTTGCAGCTTCGGCTTGTTCCTTTGCCTGCAGCAGATCACGGCGGTTTTGCTTTTTTTGCTGCAATTCTTTTTTCGCTTGGATGATCGAGGCATAGGTAGCTGTAAAAAGTCTTAATGAATCAATCAGAGGCTGATCATAGCCCTGCGGTCTGTTGGCCAGAGCGTACATGCCGATCAGGTCGTCAGCATAATAAACAGGTATCCCAAGAAAACAGTTCATTTCTGGGTGGCCTTCTGGCAGTCCTCGTGCTCTTGGGTCTGAAGCGGGGTCATTGCTGATAACGAGCTTGCTGGTGGTAATCACATGACCGAATAAGGTGTTCATATTGGTAAATTCGAAACCTTTTTCACGCCACTTTTCATAAAGCGTTTGTGTTTCAAGGTTCCAGGAAATATCTGTTATAGCATCGGTTTTAAGATAAGGCTGGTTGTTGCGGTATTTTATTTCCCCGATAAAACCATATTCACTGTTAGTAAATGAGAGTAAGCCGTCGAGTAAAATTTCAGCTGATTTTTTATGATCAGAAGTTAATGTAAAGCAGCTTAATGATTCGTGTAACGTGTTTAACAGCTGCTGGTGTTGCTGCTGTTTAATTTGCAGGTTTTTTCGCTCATTAATGTCGGTGACGACACCGAGCATATGAAAGGGCTCGTTATTTTCATTGCGTACTACGTCGCCTTTTTCGTGGATCCAGCGAACAGTGCCATCGGGCCAGATAATTCGGTGTTCAATATCGTATTCTGTATTATTTTCGATGCAGTCGTTTATTGCTGAGAGGACAAAGTTTTTATCATCAGGATGAATGGCATTGAGAAAAGCATCGTAACTGGCTTCTGTTGTTGTGTTTTCATAGCCAAATAAAGGCGCGATCATTTCAGACCAGTAGAGCTCACCGGTCTGGATATTCCAGTCCCAGGTACCGATATTGGCAAAGACCTGACTTTTTGACAGCCTGTCTTCGCTTTTAATCAGGTTTGAGAGCAGGTTTTTTCTTTCGGTAATATTGTTCCAGCTGCCGTGTATTAATAAAGGTTCGGAATCACGTACCAGTTTTAATTTATCTTGTATCCAGATGTAGCTGTTGTTTTTTGTTTTAAAGCGGAATTCCTGTTCAAGCTTGCCGGTTTGTAAAAATAAATCAAAATTTTTCAGGACCAGGTTCTTGTCATCGGGGTGGACGTTTGTATACCACCAGTCTGGCATCAGTACTTCATCATAGGAGTATCCTGTCAGCGCCATGACATTCTGACTGGTCCACAGGGTTGTTAGCTGGTCATCTTTTAACAAAAGTGTATAGAGAACGGTATCGGTGCTGCTGAGTACGTGGTTGAGGCGGTGATTAGTGCTGATTAATTCTGTCAGGTTGCGAATGATGCCGATGACATAATTTTCACCCTTATGTGGCAGCGGAGTAATTTTTATATCGACAGGAAAAATACTGCCGTCTTTTTTCTTGCCGGTCAGCGGACGGTCTGGCCCTGAGCCAATAACTTTTGACGCTGAGCAGATGTTGTAGTGTTGCAAAAATGAGTCGTGCTTGCTGCCTTCATTGGTGGGCATTAATATATTGACAGACTGATTGATTATCTCGTTTTCGGCATAACCAAACATCTGTTCACAGGCGCTATTGCTGTATTGAATAATGCCTTTTAAGTCAATGATGATAAAAGATTCAGAGAGCGAGTCTAAGAGTAAACCTGAATTGAGGTTTGAGAGAAAATCCATAACTACACCAGTTAAATATCAGACGCTTAAATTTGCTTGAGCAAACGGTGCGTCTTTTATAATACCCACAAAGAAAACGAGTTAATAAATAGTAACAGCTTTTTGAGTTAGAGGCGATTTTGCCAGCTTGGCTGGCCTGCGGGTGTAATCAGCTGATAGGATAATAACCAGTCGCGGGCATCCTCTGCATCCTCGTCATACCAGCGTTTGGCGGAACCAAGCCGGAAAGAATAGCCCCATTCGTCCATGTCGCTGAACATTCTCGATAGACCCATTTCAGGCAGGTATTCGGCCAGCAGAATTTGCAGGTAGCAAACCCCGTTTTCTTCGGCATAATCGCCACCAGCATTGGTATGCAGGCCTTTGCGTCGGGTCTGATCCATACAGATATAATGGCAGGCTTCATGTAGAGCCGAATGTAGCGGGGTATCATCGCGGCAATAAAGCCGGTTATCGATCAAACCGGCTTCTTCGTCGCCCCAGAAGCTGCCGGGGATATCCTGGTCTTTTTTGCTTTCAATAACAACTAACTGATAACGTGATAAAAGTCTGGCAAAGCGCTGTTTGTCTATCTCACCGTAGCGCAGAACAGTCATTTATAAGGCCTTTTCCTGTAATTTATGTAACAGGCTGATCAGTGCTTTAGAGCGGTGGCTGAGCTTGTTTTTTAACTCGGCGCTGAGTTCTGCCGCAGAACACTGGTGGGTGGGAACCTGAAAAAGCGGATCATAACCAAATCCGCCACTGCCTTTGGGGGCGCTAAGAATCAATCCTTCCCATGATCCACTGGCAATAATTGGGGTCGGGTCGGCGGCATGACGCATAAATACCATGACGCACTGATAACGCGCGGTGCGCTCGGCTTCAGTCAGGTCTTTTAATGTTTCCAGTAACTTTATATTATTATCTTTATCGCTGGCATTTTCGCCGGCAAAACGCGCTGAATAGATACCGGGCGCTCCATTGAGCGCGTCGACTTCGATGCCAGAATCATCTGCGATCGCTGGCAGGCCGGTGATTAAGGCCGCGTGGCGTGCTTTGATGATGGCATTTTCAACAAAACTGAGGCCAGTTTCTTCAACACTGGCGACATCGTAATCGCCTTGTGGCACGACATTAATATTGTAGGACTGTAGCAGTTCGTTAATTTCACGAACCTTACCGGTATTATTACTGGCGAGAACGATTTTATCCATTTATTAAGTCTCCATTGCCTGGCGTTGCAGCTCGAACAGTTCGTTGATGCCTTTACTGGCCAGATCCAGCATCTGGTTCAGTTCATTGCGGTGAAAAGCGTGGCCTTCGGCAGTGCCCTGCACTTCGATAAAAGCCCCGGCATCGTTCATAATGACATTCATGTCAGTTTCTGCACTCGAATCTTCATCGTAATCGAGATCGAGCACAGCAGTACCGTTAAAGATGCCGACCGAGACCGATGCCACCATGCCGACTAACGGGCTTTTTTTAATCAGTTTTTTAGCCAGCAAGGTGTCGATAGCATCACTGAGAGCGACAAATGCGCCGGTGATAGAGGCGGTACGGGTACCGCCATCGGCCTGTATCACATCGCAATCGAGAGTCAGAGTGCGCTCACCGAGTGCTTCCATATCGATTGCCGCACGCAATGAGCGGCCAATCAGTCGCTGAATTTCCTGGGTTCGACCGCTTTGTTTGCCACGGCTTGCTTCGCGGTCCATGCGGGAGCCGGTAGAACGGGGTAGCATACCGTATTCAGCAGTAACCCAGCCTTTGCCTTTGCCGCGTAAAAAACCGGGCACTCTTTCATTTATCGAGGCAGTACAGAGTACCTTGGTATGGCCAAATTCAATCAGCACTGAGCCTTCCGCGTGTTTGGTGTAATTGCGGGTAATGGTTACCTGGCGCTTTTCATCGGGCTGTCGGCCACTGGGTCGCATGAAGGACTCCACTCAATCTTTGTAAAGCATTGCATTATAAACAGCCTGACTGGACTTGAGAAATGATTAACGGTTTAATCATCGATATTTCTCAGCAATGCCGTCCCCGGAGTTGATATGGTAAAAAGCATGACCGCGTATGCCTGTGCGCAAGCTCGTTCTGAGCACTGGCAAATTCAGTGGGAATTGAAGTCGCTTAATAATCGTTATCTTGATATTCAAATGCGCCTGCCAGATGCACTTAGCCATTTTGAAATGGCGGCACGCGAATTGATTCAGGCCAGACTTGGGCGTGGAAAAATTGAGGCCAGTTGCCGTTATCAGAGCATCTCAAATGAGTCGGAGAAACTAAAACTGAATGCTAATAAAATCAGTGCAGTGATTGCTTCATGCAATGAAATAGAAATGCAAATGGGGCCGTGTAAAACATTCAGTGCACTGGATATACTGAAGTTCCCCGGTGTTATTGAGCAGCAAAGCGAAACTGTCAGTGCTGAAGAAAGTCTGTTATTAAAGGCGCTGGGCGATAGCCTTGAACAGTTACAACAAAGCCGGGAAGCGGAGGGTAAGCGTTTGTGCGAGATGATTTTACAAAGAGCCGATACAACGGCCAAAATCGTACAGACGATCAGGCAGCGCCGGCCTGCCGTAGTGCTGGCTGTGCAAAACAAATTGCAGCAGCGACTGCAGGATTTGTTGGAAAATACCGAGCATGAGCGCTTTGAGCAGGAGCTGGTCAGTATTGCGCAAAAGATCGATGTGGATGAAGAGCTTGATCGGCTCGACAGTCATTTGCAGGAATTAAAAGATGTTTTTAGGCGTGAAGAAGCGATCGGTAGACGACTTGATTTTTTAATGCAGGAGTTAAACCGTGAAGCGAATACGCTAGCTTCGAAAGCAGCGGATGTAGAGACTACTCAAGCGGCATTGAGTTTAAAGGTGTTGATTGAGCAAATGCGTGAGCAAATTCAGAATATAGAATAATAAAGGTCTCAGAAGTCAGCCGTCAAAATGCAGTAAGACGGAGGACTTCTGAGAACAGGTGTTACGGCTGTTTAATCTCGAGCAACTCGATTTCGAAAACCAGCGTTGAGTTAGGTCCGATAACGCCACCCGGCCCACGTTCACCATAAGCTAGTTGTGGAGGGATCACCACCTCCCATTTTGCACCGATTTTCATCAGAGGTAGCACTTCTTGCCAGCCCTTAATCACATTTTTTAACGGGAAAGTACTTGGCTGACCGCGAGTAACCGAGCTGTCGAAAACCTTACCATCAACCAGCTTACCAGTGTAATGGGCGACAACAGTGTCGGATGCTTTAGGCTGCACACCGTTGCCTTCTTTGATCACGCTGTAAGAGATGCCATTATCAAGGCTGATTACGCCTTTTCTAGCATTGTATTCAGTGATAAAGGCTTTTCCGGCTGCAATATTTTCAGCCGACAGTTTGGCTGCTTTTTCCTGTGCCTTGGCCTGCATTGTGGCCTGAAATTGCATCATTACTTGATTGCCTTCGGCATCGCTGAGTAAAGAGGGTTTACTGGCAAGCGCGTCTTTCATGCCATTGAGAAAGGCCTCTGGGTCTATAGCTATGTCTTTGCTAATCATGCTTTTGGCAGTATTCTGGCCCAGCAGATAGCTTAATTTTTGTTTATCGTCGAGCTGTGTTTCAGCTACAGCAGAAACAGATACAGAAGCCAGTATCAATGCAACGCAATATTGTTTAATCATGGGGTTAGTGTGTCCTTGTTATTAGCAGGCTTTTAATAAATAAAGCTGAACGTTAACAGGAGTCGACAGAGTCTGCAAATTTTCGATCGACTGGCGGCATTTTTCATCGGCCTGCCAGTAATACGGGGTCATTTGCAGTAAGGATATAATCGATTCCTGATTGGTTAAGTCTAAATTAAACTGACAAGCAAGACTGTTGATTAGTTCAAAATTCGGCGCCACTTTTTCAAGAAAGCGCTGAGGCTGATGCGGCGTGACGGTCTGGTAAATGAGTTCGCGTAAGTTCTGTAAATGATTGCTGCCAGCAACCGCCAGCAATACCAGCCCGCCAGGTTTTAACAGCCGGTGTATTTCTTGCCAGTCTGCCGGGGCGAAAATATTTAGAATCAGATCGAGCTGGCCAGAGACAAAAGGCTGGCTTTTGGCAGCAGCAACAAACCAGTCGATAGTGGGGTGGTGGCGGGCTGCGAGTTTAAGCGCCTGTTTGGAAATGTCGGTGCCGTAACAGACGGTATTGCCGCTGTTGAGCCGGTGTTTTAGCGATGCCAGGTAATAACCTTCGCCGCAACCGATATCGAGGATATGCGCTAACTGATCGGTCTGTTGTGTAATAAGCTGACAGATACTATCTGCCACCGGTTGGTAGTGGCCCTGACTGAGAAAGCGCCAGCGTGCATTAAGCATCTGACTGTCATCACCGGGACTCAGGGATTTTTTCTGGTTAGCCAGCAACAGGTTGCAATAACCCTGCTTGGCAATGTCAAAATGGTGATGGTTATCGCATAGCCATTTGTTTTCTTGCCGCCGTAAACTCAGTTGGCAGACCGGACACTGGACGATGTGATTCATGATGACTTGAATTTAATGACCAAAACCACATTATAAAGCAGAACACTATTTTATTCAGTTCTGTCAGGGAACGTCAGCATTAACTGGCTGTCGGAGTAACAGGCAGAGATTGTAGAGGATAAAAAACAACCATGTTTAAGTTAATAAAAATATCAGCTTTATTTTTTGTTTATCTGGGAGTGGCGAATGCGGCCTTGCCGGCGCTGGTCGAGGGTGAGGCGATGCCATCGCTGGCACCCATGGTAAACCGGGTCAAGCCCGGTGTGGTTAATATTGCCACCAGCAGTACTCAGCGTACTGCGCAGTCTAATCCTCTGTTGAACGATCCATTTTTCAGATATTTCTTTGGTGTGCCTCAGCACCAGCAGCAACAACAGGAGTCGAGACCACAGAGTCTGGGTACGGGCGTTATTGTTGATGCTGCTAAAGGTCTGATAATTACAAATCATCATGTCATAAAAGGGGCTGATAAAATTCATGTCACGCTGAATGACGGCCGCGAAGTAGAGGCAGAATTGCTAGGAGCGGATGCAGATGTCGATGTGGCTTTATTAAAAATAAAAGCGGATAAGCTGACGGCGCTGGAGATGGCAGACTCGGATAAATTAAAAGTCGGTGATTTTGTTGTCGCGGTGGGTAATCCCTTTGGGCTTAATCAGACCGTAACATCCGGCATTGTCAGTGCGCTGGGCAGAAGTGATCTGGGAATTGAAGATTATGAAAACTTTATTCAGACCGATGCATCAATAAATCCCGGTAATTCAGGTGGCGCTCTGGTTGACCTTAATGGTCATTTAATCGGCATGAATACCGCAATTTTGGCGCCGGGCGGTGGTGGTGGTAATGTTGGGATTGGGTTTGCGATTCCGATAAACATGGTCAGACAGATCGTAGAGCAGCTGATCGAGTTTGGAGAGGTTCGGCGTGGTCGTCTGGGTATTTCAATTCAAAATCTGAGCTCAGAGCTGGCTCAGGCTTTCGGTATCCCGTTAAATAAGGGTGTGGTGATCGCCGATGTCGATGAGGGTTCGCCGGCTGATAAAGCCGGTGTTGAAGTGGGTGATGTTTTAATAGAAGTTAATCATCAAAAAATCAGAAATGCCTCAGAATTACGCAACATAATCGGCATGATACGGGTTGGCGTTGAGGTTGATCTTAAAGTGTTACGCGATCGCCGTGAGAAATCTTTAACGGCAACAATAAAAGAAAATCATCAGCAAAAAACAGATGGTCAGCGCTATAGTAAACGCCTCGCCGGTGCCTTGCTTGGAGTGATAAAGGATGACAGTCATACTAAAAAAACCTATGTCTTTATTCATGATGTTAAACGGGGTAGTCCGGCCTGGTATGGACGCTTGCGTAAAGATGATTTGATTTTGTCGGTTAATAAACGCAGGGTTAGTAATTTAGAGGAGCTGTCTGAGGCAATCGCCAATGCAGACAGTCCGCTTTTACTGAATATTCAGCGGGGCCGAGAGGCTTTGTTCATATTGTTGAAGTAAGTCTCTGGGGCGTGAGATATAAAAACCCTGGGCATAATCAATGCCCAGGGTTTTTAAGGCATTATGTGTGTACTGGTCTTCCACACTTTCAGCGATAGTCTGGATGCCGAGAATATTGGTAATGTCACGGATTGCACTGACCAGTGCGCTGTCAACAGCGTCCTCAGTCAGATTGTGCATAAATCGACCGTCGATTTTAAGAAAATCAATAGGTAGATTTTTTATATAGGAAAAAGAACTTAAGCTGTTACAAAAATTATCCAGTGAAAAATGTACGCCGAGTGCGGACAGCCGCTGCATAAATTCAGTAGCATGAACAATATTACTGGCAACGGTATTTTCTGAAATTTCAAAACAAATCTTCTGTGCAGGAACCGCTGATTGTTTAAGGTAATTAAAAACATCATCTATAAAGCTGCTGTCACTGAGAGATTGTGATGAAATATTGATGCAGCTGAGTCTGATGTTATCTTCATTCAGCGGGTCTTCTGAGTCGCTTAGTCTGAGCAATGCATGTTGAATAACCCAGCGGTCAATATCCGCCATCATATGGTGACGCTGTGCTGTGTTGATAAAATCGCTGGCCTTAATAATTGTACCGTCTTTTGTAGACATGCGTAGCAGCAGCTCCTGATGAATATGCTGTTCACAAGAGTCATCCAGCGGTGCAATCGTCTGAGTGTAAAGCTGTAGTAAGTCATGATCCAGCGCATGTTTTATTTGTTCAACCCAGTCACATTCAGACTGTCTTTTTAATGCCAGGCCATGATCCTTGTTGATAAAGTTGACTTGGTTACGGCCTGACTGTTTGGCAGAGTAACAGGCCGAGTCGACTGTGCTGATAACATCATCCAGTGTGCCAGAATGCTGATCGATGACCATAACGCCGATGCTGGCGCCGATATGAAATGTTTTGTTATCCCATTCAAAGCGGTGAGATTTAACGGCAAGGCGGATCCGCTCGGTAACTGTTTTGGCATGATCAATATCGCAGTTTTTAAGCACTAAGCCAAATTCATCACCGCCTAAACGACCGACGATGTCGCGCTCTTTTGTATGTGACTTTATATGTGCGCTGATCTGCTTCAGTAAGGCATCGCCTGCCAGATGCCCGCAGCTGTCATTGACTGTTTTAAACTGGTCAAGATCGATATAACACATGATGTGTGTGTCAGAAGAATCGGCAATATCAGTTAAGGTACGCGACAGTTGACGTTCAAATTCAGCGCGGTTAAACAGACCGGTTAAAGCATCGTGCTTGGCCTGAAATAGTATTTGTTCAGACATGTATTGCAGGTCTGAAATATCATGAATGACCAGCACGGTCCCGCTAAAATTGCCGGCGCTATCCTCGATTGGTGAAGTGAAGATATCGACAGGGGATAAAAAACCGCTGGCCTGGTGTTTTATCAACAGTTCCGGTGAGTGATTGTTGTCGGCAGATTTTTGTTTGAAATTAGTTGTAGCGGCTTTAACGCTTATACCATTGGTATCTTCCAGCGTGAGGATTTCGCTAAGTTTTTTCTCCAGTACGTCACTGGCCTGAATGCCAAGCATTAATTCCGCCGAGCTATTTAGGTAATCAATATAACCGTTGTGATCAATGCTGATGATGCCGTCATTAATCGCTTCCAGTGTGAAGCAGGCTTTATGGTGTTCAAAAGGCAGGTCGCTGCTGACGATTGCAATTTTAGCAATCTCGAAAGTATCTGCTGCTAGGTCTGCTGCTAGCGTATTGATAATTAGCCCCAGCGTCATCTGCTGCTGACTGATTTGGCAGGGGCTGAGCAGGGCTGTGACGTAGGTGGTTTGCTGGCGGCCGTTAAGTTCGAGCTGGAATTGCTGGTTACCCTGTTGTGAGAGTAAATGATGCATATTGCTGGGTACTACAGCGTTCAGCGATTGTTTGTTATCGCAATCCAGTAACTGACAGAGCGGTTGATTCATCCATAACTGGCCGTTGTAACAAATAAAGGCGGCTTCATTAAAGTTAGACAGCAGAGCTTCGATCTGTAAATTTAGCGAGTTATGAGGAACTGTTTTGTCCGTAAAATGACTCATTGCCTGCGAATATCCTTAATCGGCACAGCGTTGCGGTATTTATAGTACTGAGGTAAGCGGGCAGGTTAAAGACTGTTGGTCGAAAAGTCGAATAATTAGTGTAAAGTATTCCGACGTTTACCTGCTTAACTACCGGGTGGTGTGTTTTCACTGACCCAACGGTCGCCCGTACTGGTGTTTTCCTTTTTCCAGAACGGCGCGCGGTGCTTGAGTTCTTCGATCAGGTAACGGCAAGCGGCAAACGAGGCATCACGATGAGCTGACCAGGCAGCAGTCAGGACAATGCTGTCATTGGGCTGAATATCCCCGACCCGATGAATAATTAAACAATCCAGTAGTGGCCATTTTTCACTGGCTTCATCACAAATTTTTTGCAGAAACTGCTCAGTCATGCCGGGATAATGCTCCAGCGTCATTTTTGCAACAACATCGCCTTCATTAAAATCGCGCATGCTGCCGACAAAATTACAGCAGGCGCCATATTTTCCAGGCGCAAGGTTTTGTTGATAGCGATTGAGCTCATGCCAGGGGTCAAAATTATCCTGACGAAGCTCGATCATTGTTGGCCGCCGGTAACTGGCGGGAAAAAGGCCACTTCGTCGCCGTCGTTAACCAGTGTGTTTGGTTCTACGTATTCCATGTTGATGGCGCACAAGATATTAGCCGGCATGCTGGGTTGCGAACTGGCTTGTTGCCAGACTTGTAGTGCTGTCGGCGCATTGTCACAGCTGATGCTGAGATCTGACTGGCCGATTTGCTCGCGTAAGCTAGCAAAAAATTTAACATTGATTTTCATAGTAAAGTCTTGTCACTGACTGCTGTCATTGAGAACAGTGCTGATTATAGCAGGTGTGAATTGCGATTTGACTAGGATAAAATAGCCGTTTACTAGCCAGGATATATCACTATGAGTGACTTGACCCATTTTAACGCCGCTGGCGATGCGCATATGGTAGATGTCGGAGAAAAAAATAGCACTCGCCGTATTGCAGTGGCTGAAGGTGTTATCACCATGTTACCGGAAACACTGGCATTGATTGACAATGGTCAGCATAAAAAGGGGGATGTGTTGGGAATTGCGCGTATTGCAGCCATTATGGCGGCAAAAAAAACCCCGGATATTATTCCTTTGTGTCACCCGATCGCACTGACCCACGTAGACGTCAGACTGCAAAGTAACGGTGTCGATCATGTGCATTGTGAAGTCACCACTGAAACGGTTGGCGTGACCGGTGTTGAAATGGAGGCGCTGACCGCAGTGCAGGCCGCATTACTGACTATTTATGACATGTGTAAAGCGGTTGATCGTGGCATGGAAATGGGTGGAGTGCGCTTAATTCACAAGTCCGGTGGTAAATCAGGGAACTGGCAGCGAGAAATAACAGACTGAGTGACGATCAGTCAAGCGGGATGGTCAGGGTTGTCAGGAAATATTATCACACCAAGCCGCCATGGCTTGGCTGAGCTATCCGCCTGAGCCATCTGCTAGAGGGGGGGGGTAATTTAAACCGCCGCTCGAAGTTTATTGCGCACTGCTCAAGCTGTTATAAAGCCTTATCATTTTCCCGTGTTATATACCCGAAGTAGCATCGCTTAATGAAGGTCTAGACGTCGGCTACATAGAGGATGAAAAGTCTTAGCCCTGAGAGAGCAGTGAACGTAAATCAATGACAGCAGCATTGGCGCGTGAAATGTAATTGGCCATGACCAACGAATGGTTAGCAAAAAAACCAAAACCACTGCCATTTAATATGACCGGGCTCCAAACTTCTTCCTGAGTGGCATCGAGTTCACGCACAATCTGCCGCAAACTAACCAGGGCGTTTTTCTTTTTCAGGATTTCAGCAAAGTCGATTTCAACAGCTTTGCAGAGGTGGCTTAAAGCCCAGGCAGCGCCACGTGCTTCGTAAAAAATATCATCAATCTGGTCCCAGTCAGTTTTAAGGTGTAGCTCTTTTAATGCTGGCATGGATTGCTGTGCAGCGGAGTCACCGGCCAGGTCTGTGTTTAATCGATCCTGACCCACACTAGCGCTGAGACGCTGCGATAAACTGCCGAGTCGCTTTTCGACCAAGGCCAGCCAATCACTGAGGTTGTCAGCACGGGAATAGAACTGTGCTCCCTGATCTTCTGATAAGCGTTCCAGATAGTGGTACATCGCTTTTAGTCCGCTGCGGTATTCGGTTTCTGTGGCCGGTAGCCACCAGGAATCATTACTGTAGTTAAACTGTGGCTCTGCAATGATTAGGTCGGGGTCTTCTACCGATTGTGATTGAGAACGGCTGATATCATTGCGCAGGGCGCGTGACATATCGCGTACCTGTACCAGTGCACCAAACTCCCAGTTGGGTATGTTGTCCATAAAAACGCCGGGTGGAAAAACGTCATTACTAAGATAGCCGCCGGTTTTATTGAGTAAAGTTTCCATGATGTGGGTTAAAGCGGCAGCGGTGGTATAACCGTTTACTACCTTGCTGCCATCGCCGCTGGCTTGTTCCAGTGCGTTGCTGCGGACATTAAACGGTCCCGGTTCATTATCCCAGATATAAGCTGTGATGCTTATGATCACGATAAATACCAGCAGCAGACCCGGAAGCAGACCGAGTTTGAAGCGAATATTTTTCATCGATGACAGATCCTGTGCGGGCATCCTAAACAGCCCTGGCAGCTTAAGCAGAGCGCGCGCAGCTGATTTGAATAAGTCGAATAATTTAAAGAACAGGTTGCTAATATTCATATCAGTTTGATTATCCATAATTAGGAAAATTGTTAACCTGAGCTTAGTCAGGTCATAAGCCGATCGCTTTGGTGTATGCTACCGCATTTCCAGTGTCGATAAAATAAAAGCTGATGAGTGATGATTTATTTTCAAACCGGTTATTAGCATGGTTTGATCAATATGGTCGCAAAGACCTGCCATGGCAATCGCCACGAACGGCCTATCGGGTCTGGGTGTCCGAGATTATGCTGCAGCAAACTCAGGTTGTTACCGTGATTGATTACTTTAATCGTTTTATGCAGCGCTTTGATAGTCTGCAAAGCCTGGCGGCTGCGAGCGAAGATGAAGTACTGCATTACTGGTCAGGGCTTGGGTATTATGCGCGCTGTCGAAACCTGCACCGAACTGCGCGTTTGTTAATAGAACAAGGACTGGAAGAACTACCGGCGGATCGTGATGCTCTGCAGGCGCTGCCAGGAATCGGGCGTTCGACCGCAGCAGCGATTCTGGCCCAGGTCTGGAATCAGCCACAAGCCATACTCGATGGCAATGTCAAAAGAGTGCTGAGCCGGCATCAGCAAATAAGCGGCTGGAGCGGTAGCAGCGCGGTATTAAAACAACTCTGGTCAGTGGCTGAGTCACTGACCCCTGAACAGCGCGTGGCAGATTATACGCAGGCAATTATGGATTTAGGCGCGACTGTGTGTAAGCGCTCTAAACCATCGTGTCAGCAGTGTCCGTTGGCAGCAGATTGTCTGGCTTTAAAAAATAATTGCGTGGCAGAGTTGCCGACACCAAAGAAAAAGAAAACCTTGCCGCAGAAAGCGCGGCGATTTTTAATTATAAAAAATCAGTTGCAGCAGGTATTGCTGGAAAAGCGACCGCCATCTGGAATCTGGGGCAGTCTGTGGAGTTTTCCTGAGCTAGAGCCAGAAGATGATATTAAAGCCTGTTGTCGACAGCAGCTTGGTATCAATGTGAAGGTGATAAAAGAACTGCCGCTGATCAGGCACAGTTTCAGTCACTACCAGCTGTTAATTACCCCGACTCTGTTAGAGCTTGTCTGTGAAGATGATAAGATTAAGGAATCGAATGACAGCCACTGGTATCACAAAGACCAGTCGCATAATCTGGGATTAGCAGCTCCGGTTAATGCGATAATTAACTCAATATATTTAAAATGAATAAGCGGAGAACAGACATGACGCGAACGGTGCAGTGCGTAAAGCTGGGAATAGAAGCCGAAGGATTAGAGAAAGCGCCTTACCCTGGCGAGATGGGTTTAAAAATTTTTAATGAAGTCTCGAAACAGGCCTGGCAAATGTGGATTGAGCGACAAACAATGTTGATGAATGAAAATCGTTTGTCACCGATTGATCCCAAAGCAAAACAATTTCTTAAAGATGAAATGGACAAGTTTTTATTTACCGGTGAAGAAGGTGCAGCGATTGATGGTTATGTCGCACCCAAGTAGTGGCTGCAATAAATGCTTTCCTCAGTCATAAAAAAAGCCCCGTTAAGGGGCTTTTTTTATGACTGAGGAAAGGTGATTATTTCTCGGCCATTTCTTTGAGTTTTTTAAGTGGTCTGACTTTAACCAAAGTGCGAGCCGGTTTGGCTGCTACGTCCATTAACTCTCCGGGTTTAAACGGATTGGGAACGTTTTTGCGCGCTTTGGTCGCCGGCTTGCGAACAGTGATCACTTTCATCAGTCCGGGAATTACAAATTCGCCACAGGCGCGTTTTTTGATGTGACGTTCTGTCAGGTCAGATAATTCATCAAGCACAGCGGCTACTTGTTTGCGACTCAGTTCGGTGTTTTCTGCGATTTCGCTGAGTATGGCTGTTTTAGAAAAACGTTCTTTGATTGCAGGCAGCTTCTTTTCAGGTGCCGCTGAAGTCTTTTTAGTGACTTTCTTCTTTGCAGCTTTCTTTTTAACAGCCATGTAATGTCTCCTAGTGGGTATTTGCCGTAGCGGATAAAGGTAGGTAATCTAAGGGTTAAATTCTTAATCTTTTTGATGATGATTGCAAGCGTATGCAGGAACAAATTAGTTATTTTTCAGCTTTTTTAGTAGGTTTTTTGGGTGTGGTTCATTGTGCCGGCATGTGCGGAGGAATTATTGGTGCGCTGACACTTAGTCAGCTATCCGACGGTAAGCTTCGTAAAGTGTCAATTATCCTGTCGTATAACCTGGCGAGAATATGTAGTTATGCGCTAGCTGGTGGTTTAATGGCCAGTCTGGGCTGGTTTGCAACGCACTGGCTGGAAATTCATCTGGCACAGGGTTTGATGCAATTATTAGCCGGCTTGTTTATGCTGGCTTTAGGTCTTTATCTGAGTGGTTGGTGGTTCGGACTAAACCGGCTGGAAAATCTCGGTGCTTTTGTCTGGAAAAGGCTTGAGCCATTAGGGCGGCAGTTAATGCCGGTGAAAAATTTTCGTCAGGCTTTTGTGCTGGGTCTGGTCTGGGGCTGGTTGCCATGTGGGCTGGTTTATAGCGTGCTTATCTGGAGTATGTCGGCCGGTAGCTTTTATAAGGGCGCACTGATGATGGCTAGTTTTGGATTAGGTACACTGCCAAACTTGTTATTAATGGGTTTGTTTGCGGGCAGTTTATTAAAGTATTTTCAAAATAATAAAATCAGACAAATCAGTGGCGTGATAATAATATTGTTTGCGGTATATATGCTTAAAGCAGCTGTTACTGTTATCAGGCATGCGCTCTGAACTTTATTTAAAACTTGATCCTGATCATTGATTATTTTCACTGAAAGAATTATTAATTAAAGCCATAAAATACAGGGAGTAGTTGATATGAAAAAAATAATTTCAAAAGTGATTAATGCCTGCTGTTTGTTAGTTATCTTTCCTTTAGCAGCAGTTGCGGCCGATGAGTCAACGCTGGCTGTTGAGCTGCGTGATACTTACACGCGCTGGTATGAATATCCCGGTACTTATTATGAAGAAGAGTTTTCGTTAACGGGAATAAGAGCCGACTACTTTTTTGACTCGAATCCTGAAGAGGCAATCAAGTATGGTTTCACCGCTTCAGTATACCCGTCAGGCTCTTACACAAGCTGGCCTAGCGGCAGCGCCAGTGCGTTTGCGGCGCGTGCAGGGTTTTTGGGGCAGGCGCGTTTTGCAGTAAACTCGACAATGCGTTTTGTTTTGCAGGCTGAGGTCAGTTACCTGCTGATTCTTGGCTCTGCAGATTCCGGCAGTCACAGCGAGGACTTTGGTGTTTATCTGCCTTCAGTCAGTGCCGGTGGCGGGCTGGTATTTAATAATGTTGGTATTATGGGGGCGTCGTCACTCAGTTTGATGTATATGCTAGGCATGGTACAGCTCGGAGTGGATACTGATAATTATGTTAGCGGTTCACCAGTGACCGAAGACTGGTCAGATAGTGCGATTTCAGTGGTTTTGAATTACGGCTTTTAAGTTTATAAAAAGTGGGCAGTGATGTAGGTTAGTTTGCAGTTATCAGTTTGCAGCAAAAAATAAAAGACACAAACATTTAGTTGGCAGCGGATTTTCAAAAATTAGAATTTTTTGCCCACTGCCCACTGCCCACTGCCCACTGCCCACTGCCCACTGCCCACTGCCCACTGCCCACTGCTCCTTATTTCTTAGTGATGTGATAGATAGCAATTTCACCAAACAGGTTAGGGAAGGCTTTTAGTAACCAATTGCCGTGTTTGTGGCGGCTGTCTACAACGCGGCGTTTGATGATGCGGATCGAACGCTCGACACACAGGTTTTCAAAATCATTCAAAGTGCAGAGGTGAATATTGGGGGTGTTATACCAGTAGTGAGGCAGGCTTTTAGTGACCGGCATGTGTCCGCCCAGACCAAGTTGTAAACGGTTTGACCAGTAACCCATATTGGGGAAGGTAATAATGGCATCACTGCTGACCCGCAAAATTTCATCCAGTAATTCCTCGGGGTGTTTATCGCCTGCAAGGCTTGTGTCATGACGACATAATCAAACGAGTCGGCATCAAAAAAATTGTTAATGCCTTCATCTAAATCGGTCTGAATGACATTGATATCCGATTCTATGCATTTGACGATATCGGTATGCTCTATTTCAATGCCATAACCGCTGACATTAATCGTGTCTCGTAAATGCCTCAACAACGTGCCATCACCGCAGCCTAAATCAAGAATGCGGGACTGTGGTTGAATCCATTCGCTGATAAGCGCAAGGTCAGCACGTAAATTCATCAGGCATCCCCTTTGTGGACAGGTTCAAGACTGCGGGCAATTTTATTCATGTAGGCACCAAAAGCAGAAAGGTATTCAGGAATAGGAATTAAAAATGCATCATGGCCTTGATGAGCAGTTATTTCGACATAGCTAACATCCTGATTAGCAGCAACCAGAGCCTGAGTCAGTTCCTGTGATCGTTCCGGTGCAAAGCGCCAGTCACTGGTAAAAGAGATTACCAGAAATTTTGCCCGGGCCTGTTTAAGCGCACTGACTAGATTATGTTCATAGTCGCTGGCTGGATCGAAATAGTCGAGCGCTTTGGTCATCAATAAATAAGTGTTGGCGTCAAAGCGGTCAACGAAAGACCTGCCCTGATAGCGTAAATAGGATTCCACCTGAAAGTCGACATCAAAGCCAAAGTTGAGTTTACCTTCGCGCAATTCTCGGCCAAATTTTTCACGCATGGCATCATCGGAAAGGTAAGTGATATGACCAAGCATACGGGCCAGCATAACGCCGCCGGTAGGCTTGGTGTTTTTGTCCAGGTAATGACCTTGATGAAATTCAGGATCAGCCATAATGGCCTGACGAGCGACTTCATTAAAAGCTATGTTTTGTGCCGACAGTTTTGCCGCTGCGGCAATGACAATGGCGTGATCAATTAAGTCTGGAAAATCGATAGACCATTGCAGTACCTGCATGCCGCCGAGGCTGCCGCCGATAACAGCGCTCCATTTCGGAATGTTGAGTTTGAGCATCAGACGCTGCTGGCTGCGAACCCAGTCTTTCACCGTGACGATCGGGAAATCGGGGCCGTAGAACTGATCGCTGTCGGGGATTTTGGAGGCCGGCCCGGTTGAGCCTTTACAGCCGCCCAGATTATTGACGGCAACAATAAAGAATTTATTGGTATCAATAGTTTTGCCCGGACCAATCGCGCTTTCCCACCAGCCTGGTTTTTTATCTTCAAGTGAATGATAGCCGGCAGCATGGTGATCGCCTGATAAAGCATGACAGATCAGAATGGCATTGCTTTTGTCGGCATTGAGTGAACCATAGGTTTCAACAATCAGATCATATTGATTCAGGGTTTTTCCGCAGTCAAGCACCAGTGGCTGATCAAAATGATGCAGTTGCGGGCTAACAATTCCTATTGAATCTTCGGCAATGGTATCGGGCATCAGGTTTTAACTATTAATAAGTAGGATAGTCATAAAGTTTATCAGTGTTGCTGGCTGGTTTCAGCTTTTATCATTGGCGGCAGTTGTGCCGGAGACTGAATTTTGAGTTTTTTATAGCGACTGCTATTGCCACTTAACAGAGTAATTTGTGACTTTGTGACGCTGAATAATTGACTTAAGTAAGCGATTAAATAGCGATTGGCTTTACCATCTACCGGCGCTGCGCTGATGCGTATTTTTAGTGCGGCACCGGTTAATGGGTGCTGAATAATCTCAGCCAGAGCATCTTTCGAGGCACCGGGCTGGATCTGCACAGACAAAATCAGATTATCGCCCTGCCAGTGATAAAAGTCTTTTTTGATAGCCTGAACTCTTGCGCGCGACGATTATCTCAAAAGTGCATGAAGTAACGGGTTAATCAGCATTTCAAGAACTTTCAGCCCAATCATCGCAAATACCGGTGAAATATCCATGCCGCCCAGCGGCGGGATAAATTTCTGTACCGGGCGCAGTACCGGTGAGGTGACGCTGGCAAGTACAGAACTGATTGGATTGAAGTTACCCGGATTGATCCAGCTGATCAGTGCCTGCACCAGTATCGCATAAAAGAACAAATCAATAATCAGTGAGACCAGATCGGTGATGGCCAGAACGCTAACGCTGAGCGCGGTTATTGGAAAATCGCCCAGGCTCTGAATAATAAACTGTGATAAAGCCAGAACCAGATAACAGACCAGTAGGCTGGCCAGGTCCATGCCGTGGTAGCCGGGAATCACTCGCCTTGCAGGGCTGACCACCGGCGCGGTAATTTTAACCACGAATTGTGATAGTGGATTATAAAAATCAGCTTTTACCCATTGCAATACAAAACGTAGAATCAGTGCAAACGCATACAGATGAAACAGTGTCGCAATCAGAAAAATTAAAGGGTTAGTGGCGTAATTATTCATTCATCTTTTCCCAAAATGTCGGCCAGTTCGATGGCTTTGTCATTCGCAGCTTGCATGGCTTGCATCACAATGTCCTGCAGCCGGTGTTGTTCAAATATTTTTATAGCCTGTTCGGTGGTGCCGCCCTTTGAGGTGACCCGAGCTCTTAATGTGGCGGCGTCTTCATCAGACTCAAGTGCCATTCGGGCTGCGCCTAATGCGGTGTGCAGGCTCAGTGTGCGTGCCTGCTGCTGGTCGAGGCCGAGTTGTTCTGCCGCTTTTTGCATCGCTTCCATAAACAGAAAATAGTAAGCCGGGCCAGAGCCGGACACCGCTGTTACAGCATCCAGCTGAGTTTCATGCTCGACCCAGACATTAACCCCGGCGGTTGCTAAAATTTGATCTGCCTGTTGTTTTTGTTGAGCGCTGACATGGCTGTTTGCATAAAGTCCGGTTGCTCCCTGATTTAACAGCGAGGGTGTATTGGGCATGCAGCGCACCAGACTGATGTTATCGCCGAGCCAACGGCTGATGTCTTTGCTGAGTAAGCCGGCAGCGATAGAAATGAACAGCGGTTGGCTGAGCTGCGCGCTGTCGGCGAGGTCTTTACAAACCTGCTGCATAACCTGAGGCTTGGTTGCCAGTACGATAATATCGGCAGCTGCAATGGCTTGCTGATTGTCGGTATAAGCGGTGATGCCATACTGCTGCTGTAGCTGCTCGGCTTTGGCTTGATCCGGTTCGGCTACGTGAATATCACTGGCCGGATACTGATTGTTGAGCAGTCCGGCGATCAGGCTGCTGGCCATATTGCCGCCACCGATAAATGTAATTTTCTGACTCATGAGTAGTTGTCTTTAATGAAGTTCGGGCTATTTTAACTTATTTTTTCTGGCGGTCGCCAAAAATTGCAGTGCCAACCCTGATCATGGTCGCACCTTCGGCTATCGCTATCTCCATATCGCCACTCATGCCCATCGATAAGGTGTCGAGCGGCAGACCAATTTGCTTGAGCTGAAGCAAGCAGTCGTGGAGTTGTTTAAAATACTGGTGTTGCAGCGCACTGTCGCTGGTATTTAAAGGGATGGCCATCAGACCGCGTAGCCTGATATTGTTTAAGCCGGCTATCTGACTGGCGAGTGCTGGCACATCGGTCAGGGCGACACCTGATTTGCTTGGCTCCTGGCTGACATTAACCTGCAGGCAGATGTTTAACGGCGCTTGATCCTGGTTTCGCTGAGCTGACAAGCGTTGCGCCAGTTTAAGCCGGTCGACACTGTGGACCCAGTCAAAATGTTGTGCGATCAGCTTAGTTTTGTTGGATTGAATACTGCCAATGAAATGCCATTTAATCGCTGTCAGGTGCGCCAGTTTGGTGATTTTATCGACCGCTTCCTGCAAGTAGTTTTCACCAAATTCCATTTGCCCTGCCAGATATGCCTGCTCTACCGCCTCGGCTGGCTGAGTTTTACTGACCGCAATTAAGCGAACGGTGTCAGCTTCGCGCCGGGCTTGTTGGGCGGCAAGTAGTAGACGCTGTTTTACTTTAAGCAGATTTTTTTCCGGCAAATTCATTGATAAGTCTGTCCGCGGCTGGTCAATTTATTAGATATAAGGCATTATTTTAACTATAAGAATAGTCATACGCATTATATAACCGATTGTTTTCAGGGGAATTGAATGGATATTGCACAATTACTGGCTTTTAGCGTAAAAAACGGCGCTTCAGATTTACACTTATCAGCCGGTTTGCCGCCTATGATCCGGGTGGATGGGGATGTGAGACGAATTAATGTTGATGCGATGAATCATGAGGCGGTACATGGCATGGTTTACGACATTATGAATGATAAACAGCGTAAATCATTTGAAGAATTTTTTGAATGTGACTTTTCATTCGAGATACCGGGTCTGGCCCGTTTTCGTGTTAACGCGTTTAATCACAATCGCGGTGCCGGTGCAGTGTTTCGTACCATACCTTCGAAAATCCTGACGCTTGAAGAACTCAACTGCCCTAAAATTTTTGAAGACATCGCCAACACCCCGCGTGGTATTGTACTGGTGACCGGGCCGACCGGTTCGGGTAAGTCGACCACGCTGGCGGCAATGGTAAATTACGTGAATGAAAATCATTATGGCCATATTCTGACGATCGAAGACCCGATAGAGTTTGTTCACGAATCAAAGAAAAGTCTGATCAATCAGCGAGAAGTGCACCGTGATACACTGGGTTTTAGTGAAGCCCTGCGTTCGGCCTTGCGTGAAGATCCGGATGTTATCCTGGTCGGTGAGATGCGTGATCTGGAAACCATCCGGCTAGCACTTTCAGCAGCAGAAACGGGACATCTGGTATTCGGAACCCTGCACACCAGTTCGGCTGCCAAAACCGTTGACCGTATTGTCGATGTGTTTCCGGCGGCGGAGAAAGACATGGTGCGAGCTATGATGTCGGAGTCGTTGCGTGCTGTTATTTCACAAACGCTACTGAAACGAATCGGCGGAGGCCGGGTCGCGGCTCATGAAATCATGATTGGTACAGCAGCGATTCGTAACCTGATACGTGAAAATAAAATTGCGCAAATGTTTTCGGCGATACAGACCGGTGGTTCAGTTGGTATGCAAACGCTGGATAAATGCCTGCAGGATTTATTATCCAGTGGTGTGATTAGCAAAGAAGAAGCAATGAAAAAAGCTGCCAATAAAGATCAGATTTAATTGAATCTGATTCTAATATCAACAGGCATACAAGTATGAACATTAAGGGTGGATTCAATGGATCGTGATAAGGCGATACGCTATATGCATGAGTTATTGCATAAGCTGGTGCAAAAGGGAGGCTCAGATTTATTTATTACTGTCGGCGCTTCACCATCAATGAAGATAGACGGCAAGATGACGCCTTTATCGGCGCAGACATTAAGTCCGTCGCACACTCAGGTGCTGGTACGTTCAATTATGAATGACCGTCAGCTGGCAGAGTTTGATGAGCATCAGGAAGTCAACTTTGCAATCAGCCTGCCCGGCGTTTCACGATTCAGGGTTAATGCATTTACACAGCGCGGCTCAACCGGTCTGGTGATCCGCGTTATCCAGTCGACTATTCCTCATTTCGCAGATCTTTTATTGCCAGATGTTTTAAAAGAAGTGGCGATGACGAAACGCGGTCTGGTGATTTTTGTCGGCTCAACCGGTTCCGGTAAATCGACTTCGCTGGCTGCAATGATTGGCTACCGGAATCAAAAAAGCTTTGGCCATATCATCACCATTGAAGACCCTATTGAATTTGTGCATCAGCATAATAATTGCATAGTCACTCAGCGTGAGGTCGGAGTTGATACAGAAAGCTATGAAATAGCGCTGAAAAATACCCTGCGTCAGGCTCCCGATGTGATTCTTATCGGTGAGGTGCGCGATCGTGAAACCATGGAGTATGCCATTCAGTTTGCAGAAACAGGACATCTCTGTCTGACCACGCTGCATTCTAATAATACCAATCAGGCGATTGACAGAATCGTTAATTTTTTCCCTGAAGAAAGGCGGCAACAGTTATTAATGGATTTGTCGCTTAATCTCAGAGGTATGATTTCGCAGCGTCTGATTGGACGCAAAGACGGCAAAGGAAGAGTGCCGGCAGTTGAAATTATGCTTAACTCGCCCTTGATGTCTGATCTGATATTTAAAGGCAAAGTACACGGCATGAAAGAGCTGATGGGTAAGTCGAATGAAGTGGGTATGCAAACATTTGATCAGGCCTTATTTAATTTGTTTGAGAAAAAATTAATCAGTTACGAAGATGCGCTCAGAAATGCGGACTCTGTTAATGATTTAAGGCTGCGTATTAAGCTCGATAGCTCGGACGCTAAAAAATCTGATATGGCGAAAGATATTGGTGACCTGAGCATGGCCGTTGAGCCTGATGATAATAAATTAATTTAACAGTCTTAAGTTGTGGATAGACGATGAACATTACACCCTATTTAAAATTAATGGCAGACAAAGGCGCGTCAGATCTGTTTTTTACTACCGGCGCCCCGGTGAGTATGAAAATTGAAGGTCATACCAAGGCCGTTGGTAAGTCACCGCTAGAGCCGGGCATGGTCAGGCAGATTGCTGAAAGCATAATGACGGATGAGCAAAAAGACGAGTTCGCTGATGAACTTGAAATGAATTTAGGTATGAGTCTGGAAGGTATAGGCCGGTTTCGTATCAATATTTATCTGCAGCGCGGCGAAGTCTCGATGGTGATTCGCTATATCAAGGCCATCATTCCGAGCCTGGATGAATTAAATCTGCCGGATAAACTGAAAGAATTAATCATGCTGAAAAAAGGCCTGGTTCTGGTGGTTGGTTCAACCGGTTCGGGCAAATCAACCACGCTGGCATCGATGATCAACTATCGAAACAAGTCAGAGTCAGGTCATATATTAACCATAGAAGACCCGATTGAATTTGCTTTCAATCATGAAATGTCAATCGTCGGTCAGCGAGAAGTAGGGCTCGACACGCGCTCTTATGCCAATGCGTTACGCGAGGCGATGCGCGAGGCACCTGATGTGATTATGATTGGCGAAGCGCGTGATGAAGAAACCATGAAAGCGGCACTGGCTTATGCCGATACCGGGCATTTATGTCTGACCACTTTACATTCGGTCAATGCAAACCAGACGCTTGATCGCATCCTCAGCTTCTTTAGCAATGATGCGGCCAATCAGGTACAGATGGATATGTCACTAAACCTGAAGGCAATCATTTCTCAGCGCTTGATTCAGGCGCGCGATGGTAAGCGAGTTGCTGCCGTCGAGATTTTAGTTAATACCCCGTATATATCTGACCTGATCAGAAAGGGTGACTTTGGCGATATTAAAGAAGTGATGGAAAAAGGCGGCGCAGAAGGTATGCAGACCTTTGACCAGTCGCTGTATGAGCTGTTTAAAAATGGCAAAATTGATCTTAAGTCCGCGTTAAACAATGCCGATTCGCGCAGTAACCTTGAATGGCGGATAAACTTTGGCGGTGAGAAAAGCATTAACAAAACGGAAGTGTCTGGTGAAATGGAGTTTCCTAGCTCCATGGACGATTTGCCAGAAGTTGATTAAAACAGCTGTTTTATTAAAAAACAGGCCATTAATTGCATAAATAGATGTTTTTTAATGTGTATTAATGGATTCTGATGTAGATAAGCGTTAAAATTACCCGGTCTAGAAAGAGACCTGTTTAAAGACTGGGAAACCCTTAATGCAACGTAATGCACCGCGCCGTAACACAATTCTGATCATCCTCGATGGCTTTGGAGTCAATCCCAGTAAAATAAATAATGCTGTGGCCGAAGCGGATACTCCACGATTAGATGAATATTTTTCGCTTTATCCTCATACCGTGCTGGATGCCTGTGGTAATGCTGTTGGCTTGCCTGAAGGTCAGATGGGTAATTCTGAAGTCGGTCATATGACACTGGGTTGTGGTTCGATAATTCGTCAGGATCTGGTAAGAATTGACGATGCAATAGAAAGCGGTGAGTTTTTTAGCAACTCTGCGCTGTGCTCAGCAATTGAAGATGCGAAAACAGCAGGGCGTCCGATGCATCTGCTGGGTCTGGTATCAGATGGTGGCGTACACAGTCATACTAATCATCTGCTGGCTTTAATTGAAATGTGTAAACGCAGCGGTATTAAACCCGTTGTGCATATGATTGCTGATGGCCGGGATACAGCACCGCGTTCAGCACATCAGTTTATTGAAAAAATAGCGGAACCTTTAGAGGACGCCGGTGGTGTAATCGCCACGGTCTGCGGACGCTATTATGCAATGGACCGCGATAATCGCTGGGACCGGGTTAAAATCTCTTGGGACCTGCTGGTGAACGGGGTGGGTCGCCATGCGGCCAGTGCGGATGAGGCTGTTGATATAGCTTATGCTGAAGATGAAGGCGATGAGTTTATTCAACCTACCTTTATCACTGGCGGTGAGTTGATCCGGCCAGATGATGATGTGATCTTTTTTAATTTCAGAAACGATCGTCCGCGCCAGTTAACAGCAGCATTAACAAAAGCAGATTTTGACCATTTCGAGCGCGGTGATTTTGAGTCAGCCTCGGTTACCTGTTTAACCGAATATGATCCGCAGTTGCTATTACCGATTGGCTTTGCGCCGGAGCGGCCGATGGTAACGCTGTCGCAAATTATCAGTCAAGCTGGTATCAAGCAGTTTCATTGTTCGGAAACAGAAAAATATGCGCATGTGACCTTTTTCTTTAATGGCGGTCGTGAAGAAGCATTTGCAGGTGAAGATCGGGTGATGGTACCGTCGCCTGATGTTTCAACCTATGACCTGCAGCCGGAAATGAGTGCAGAGCAAGTGGCTGATGAAGTTATCACGGCGATACGTTCAAATGAATACGGCTTTATTGTGGTCAACTTCCCGAATGGAGACATGGTCGGTCACACCGCGAAACGCGAAGCCGTTATTGCGGCGGTTGAAGCACTGGACAAAGAAGTCGGTCGGGTGCTTGATGTCGCCAACCAGGAAAACTTTTCGGTTATTCTGACGGCGGATCACGGTAACTGTGATGAAATGGTTGACCCGGTGACCTGGGAACCTCATACCCAGCATACTTTATACCCTGTGCCCTGTGTGATCATGGATGAGATTAGCTGGCATCTGGGAACCGGTGCTGGACTAAGTAATATCGCACCCACCGTTCTGCAAATGATGGGGCTGCAACAGCCGGCTGCAATGACCGGAAAAAGTCTGTTGCTGGAACCGCATCCGGTTGCCCGTAAGCGCTGATCCGATATTGCCTACCGTGTGCTCTGGCAGCCAACTATTGTTGATTTACAGAGCATCTTGATTGTCTTCTCGATAGCCAACCGTGTTCTGATTAGTATTATTTTGCCTTGGTCTTTAGCTTCTCTAAATCAACATGACCTGCTGTTTTCCACGGTTTTGGGAAACGCTGACGGGCTGATTTAAATTTTTTTGACTAAAAAAGGTTAACCCGTTTGTTACAGGTTAACCCGGCAATAAAGTATTAATCGATTCGTCTGATGTTGATAATTGCAACCGGACCGCGCCAGTCAAGCATAGCTGGATCAAGTTCACCGTGGCCATGAATGCCGTTGTGAATACTGATAAAACCTTCGCTGTTAGCGGTGTCGCGTGCATTACCAGAACCTTCAGCACAAGGTGGGCCAGGAATAAAGCTGCAGCCTTCGTTGTTTGCTTCAGAACCGGCATCATAAACCTGCGCATAATAGTTGACGCTACGTTTCGGTAGCGCAACATTATTGAGAGCCATAAAACCATCGTTGGTTGTTGCCAGCATAGCGGTCAGGCTCAGGTGAGCTTTACGCGGTGCTGTGATGATAAAGCTGGCTGATTGACCATACGGAATGAACGAACCAATCTGACTGTCGTAGACCCCGCTGCCGCTGTTTATTTCGGCCTGTAATAATGATGGATCACCATTTTCGGCCTGGTGAATCAGGCCATCGCTGGCAACGCTGCCGACTTCAAATAGTGCTGTGTCGGCCCGGTGAGTAACTATTAATGCCGGTGTGAAAACATGGTGTGTGGTCGCATTGGTGATCGTCACTTGATATTGTCTGACACCGGATGCGGATGCGGAAGAGATAAAAATAAAACTGAGTGTGATTAAAGCAATTAGATTTTTCATGTTAACTCCTTTTAGTGTGAGTCTGCAATTGTGCAGAGCATTCTTCACTTAAGAGTCACAAAGTTATAACGTTTTTATCACAATTTTGGATAAGGCAAAGCAAACGATAGTGTGGTGCCGCATCTGGGTTCGGAATTAACGTTTATAGTGCTGTTATGGAGTTGTATGATGCGTTTAACAATAGCCAGACCCAGACCGGTGCCGTCAGTCTGCCGGTGTTTATCAACCCGGTAAAAGCGGTCAAATATAAACGGTAAATCAGTTTCAGAAATGCCTTCGCCAGTGTCTGATATTCGTGTGGTTACCTGGTTTTCTGTAAGAATTAAACTGACGGCAACCTCGCCACCTGCTGGTGTGTATTTGATCGCATTTTCAATCAGGTTTTCCAGTAGTCGTTGAATCAGACTGATGTCGGCAGAAACAAAAGCGGCTTGTTGCGGGATGTTAGTAACGATGTTGATGCTTTTTTGCTTCGCTTTTAAATTAAATTGCTGGGCCACATCATGCACCAGCTCGCTCATAGAAAATGCTTCAAAATGTAATTCGGCCGAGTTGTTTTCAAGTCGGGATAATTCAAAAAGTTCGGAAATTAGTTTTCGTAAATGATTACTGTGTTGCAAGGCGGTGTTGAGGTACTGTTTATGTTGTTGCGCAGTCAGTGTGTCCTGTTTCAGAATCAGTGTTTCAAGATGGCCCTGTAGTGAAGCCAGTGGTGTCCGCAGGTCGTGAGAGACATTAGCGATCAGTTCACGCCGAGAGGCATCATTATGTTCTAGCAGTTTAACCTGCTGGATAATACGTTCAGACAGCTCCCTGAAAGTACTTCCGATTTGATCTATTTCATCGCCAGGTTTGCCGTTAAAGCGGCTTGGTAATGTAATCAGTTTTTTAAAGTTATGGCGTTTAAAGGATTCAATAGTGTGATTGAGAAACTGCAGGCGGCTGGTAATGTGTTTGAGCAGGATAATGCCTGCAAAAGAAGTAAAACAAAGACTGATAATAATGCTTAGTAGCCAGAGCCGGAAAATATAGCTGCTCTGAATCAGTTCAAACACAGAATCGTAGGCCTGGCTGCTGAGAATAATATAAAGATAGCCCTGTAGTTTATTGTGGTGTTTTATTGCAGCCACTGAAAAAACTTTGTCTGAATCGAGTTGTCGCGGGTCGTTACCTGTGATTGGTAGTGATGGTTGACCGGTTAAAAGTTTTTTGACCGGCGCAAGGTCAATGCTATGCCGTAACACGGTATTTTCTGGTGCAGAATAAGCCAGAATGTTTCCTTGCGGATTAATAAGGTAAACTTCTATCATTGGGTTAACCAGCATTAGACCCATAAAGACAGAGCGCAACGCATCATTGTTAACCTGGTCGCCAATCATTAGTTTTTTTTCATTAACGATATTATCTGCCAGCCGTAAATTGAGTTGTTGATTAACCTCTTGCAGTAATACCGGTAGTGAATTGATGCTGAAGGTAATAAAAATAGATGAGAAAACCAGCAGTAGTCCGAGCAGGGTCAGGATAAGTTTGTTTGATAATTTATTGAGCATGCTGATTACAGGCTAGTGTTATAACTTGTTGTTAAATTTATAGCCGACGCCCCACACTGTTAATATATAACTGGGTTGTGCTGGTTTACTTTCAATTTTACTGCGCAGTCGATTAATGTGAGAGTTGACAGTGTGTTCATAGCCTTCGTGACCATAACCCCAGACGCTATCGAGCAGTTGTGTTCGTGAGTACACACGCCCCGGATTCTGTGCGAACTTATACAATAAATCAAATTCTTTTGCGGTTAAATCGATGTTTCGCTCGGCCAGTGAAACCCGTCGCTGCTGTGCATTAATCGCCAGCTCCCCGAAACTGATAGTTGTATCGGTGGCGTCCGAAGTGAGAGTGGCTTCAGCTCGCCTAAATTGAGATTTAACACGAGCCAATAGCTCCCGGATGCTGAAGGGTTTGGTGACATAATCATCGGCACCGACTTCGAGTCCGAGTACTCTGTCTAGCTCTGATGATTTTGATGTTAGCATCAAAATTGGAGTGTAGTTGGCCTGTTTTCTGATTCGTCGGCATACATCCAGCCCGTCCAGCTTGGGTAGCATTAGATCAAGAATAACCAAGTCAAAATGATTTTTCTCAGTCTGCTCAAGTGCTGATAATCCATCTGAACTGATGACTGCCTGGCAGCCGCTATCACTCAGGTGCATAGAAATGAGACTGGCTATTTCCTGATTATCTTCGACGATGAGAACGTTTTTCATAAGCATCTGCTTAATATAGTGTGTAAATATCACAAAACAGTCACGTAGTGAGCTGTCAGGGGCGTGACTTATTCGAGTCTAGCAGGCCGTAAAAGTTCAGCCATTGTTAGTGGCGGCAAGATAAAACTGTCAGGGTGATGTTAGACGAGATACAACTGGACAGTGACATTGTCACTGTGAGGCTTTGATCTGTTGACTGCAGTATTGACCCACCGATTCAAATCAATGGCTGGCTTCTTGGATTTCGCAAGGCTGATAATTTCATTCTGAGTAATCATTTCCCAGAAACCATCAGTGCATAATAACAGCGCGTCACCTTTAGCCAGTTTAGTTTGATGTGTTTTAAAACTGGGCTTAATAGGTTTGCCGACTGCAATACTGCGAGTCAGAGCATTTTGAGTGGGGTGCGTTCCCATCTGTTTTTCATTGATTATGCCGCTGTCAACCAGTGTCTGTACCACGGAATGGTCCCTGCTATGCCAGATTAGCCGACGAGCAGTAAACCAATAGATTCTGCTGTCGCCAATATGCAAGGTGGTTAGTGTATTGTCGGCAGAGAGCCAGCAAACCGCGCAGGTGGTATGAGCATTCATACCGGGATGCTGAAGTGCAATACGCTCAGACATTGCAGTAGCCGCCATTTCAGCCAGTAATACCAGTGTGGTATCGGGCGACTTATTTAACTGTTTTAGTTTTGTTTTTGCAGCAATGAGTAATGCTTCGCAGAAATAGCGAGAAGCCAGTTCACCGCCCTTGTGGCCGCCCAGACCGTCTGCAATTAAAAATAGTTTGCCCTGTGATGTAAAAAGGTGGCTGGCAAAATCCTGATTAATCTGGCGATGACCAATAACGCTGATTTCTGAAAACTGCTTATCATCAGTCTTGTTGATGACAAGGAGATTGCGGAATCTTTCAAATAGATTCACTTTTATATCCTGCTTTTTTTGTTAGCAAAATCATACTCAATCAATATGGCAGGTGCAATAAAGAATCGGTATTTGTCACTTAATTCAGACTCATACAGAGAGTTTAGGCTGGATTATTGTATTTTACGGCGCTAGAAGAAGTTTATAAATTAGTAAATCCCAGATGGCTTTATCTTAATGTGGTGATTTTATTGCCGTGTATCTGTTAGGGCTAGACGTAAACGAACTAGGGTTTGTGCCTATGTAAGTGTTCGATGCTTTGCTTAATAATTAATCTGTTAAAAAATAACTACAAATAAAAAATAAAGGGATGAGAGTTTATGTTGATTAAAGATAAAAATTGTTCAGCAGTATTAAATGGGGGGCTGGCTGCATTATTGCTATGTGCGCTTTCGCTGTCAGTGATGAGTTCCAAAGATGTATCTGCACACGGTAATGACGCTAAAGGTTCTGAGCGTGCATACAATGCTTATAAACTACGCAGTCGGGCGGCCTGGAAAAACTTTCTTGAGCCAATTCCTGAGCAGCCAGATAATGGTGATGAGGACCGCTACCTGAATCGTCTTAATAGTTATAGTAAAGGCTTGCCGCATGATGAAAATGGTCTGGTAGATGCATCTGCCTATGAGTTATTGCTGAAAGCTGTAGATTCTGGAAAGAGCGCAGATTTTGAAGTAATACCAAAAGGAATTGATGCTGGACTTGGCTTGAGAAATCCTCTGGCGGCATTCAGTTATCTGATGGAAGGCAAAGATCCGCACTCGTTTGCGATGCCAGCAGCACCTGCTTTTAACAGTGCTTGGCAGGCTGCTGATGCAGCAGAGGTTATGTGGCAAGCATTAACGCGCGATGTTCCATATTCTGACTATGCGACTAGCCCGTTAATTACGGCAGCAGTAGCAGACATGAACAGCATGTCGGACTACCGGGGTGCCAGAACCGACAACGCGGTAAGTAGTCAGTCGTTGTTCAGAGGTGTTGGTGTTGGTGAAACCACAGGACCTTACATCTCGCAGTTTTTATTAATGCAGGTGCCCTATGGTGCGACAAAAATAGAGCAGAAATATAATGTGCCGGTGGCTGGTAATGATCATCTGACAAATTATCAAGAGTGGTTACATATTCAAAAAGGCGGTAACCCAAGCGGGGTGACAACCGTGACTTATGAAGATGAGCCGCGTTACATTTATAACGGCCGTTCTATGGCGCAGTATGTACTTAAGGACTTTGTTAATCAGGCCTATTTAAACGCGGCTCAAATCATGCGTAAGTTTGGCTCGGCCGCTTATGATAAAAATGACCCTTATAAAGGCAGTGAGCAGGCACGCAGTCCTTTGTTTGGCAATAATCATGCGGTAGATTTATTGTCACGGGTTTCAATGAGCTCACAAAATGTCGCCTGGTTTCAGAAATGGCTGGTTCATCGTCGCGCCAGACCAGAGGTGTTTTTTGGACGAGTGCATAATCACCTGACAAAGGAAGCGGTGAGTTACCCATTACATGATGATATTCTGTCGTCAGCATCCTTACAAAAAGTCTATGCAGCTTATGGTACTTATCTGCTGCCAACGGCAACACCAAAAGGCAGTCCTTTGCATCCTACCTACCCGGCGGGACATTCGGTGATGGCTGGTGCCGCTGTCACCATGTTAAAAGCCTTTTTCAATGGTGATTATGTTATACCAGCCCCGGTTATGACCAGTCATGATGGCAAGAGTCTGTTGCCGTTTGTGGGAGCTCCATTAACGATTGAAGGTGAGCTGAATAAGCTGGCCAGTAATATTTCACTGGGGCGCGATATCGCCGGGGTACATTACCGTACAGATGGTGACCTGGGTATTGCGCTAGGCGAGGAGTTTGCCATCTCGGTTTTGCGTGAGCTGGTAAGAACCTATAGTGAGGAATTCGAAGGCTTTAGCTTTAATCGTTTTGATGGCACGGCTATGGTGATTTCTAAATAAGTAGTCTGGCTTTAAAGGTTATCCACGATAATCGGGATAACCTTTATTTAGCTGATCTGATTTGCCTCATATTTTTAATCATCTTACTGCCTCATTTACTGAGAGTTAATGACGCCTTGCTAGCTGATATTTAGCTGTCATTAGCAATTTGACGGGTGATTGAAAGCCCGTTGTTTTTCTACTAGAATAACGGCAGACCTGATGATACAGGCCGAAAAACTTAAGTGTTTGTTTTTAAAGACCATATTGGCCGAAAGCAGGTTAGTAAAAATAACCGGTTTAAGGTCATATCTTAGCTGGCGCGATTGCATGGAAACAGATCGGATAGACAAGGCTGCAATAGCTCAATCTCTGTTCATGCCTTGTTTTTGATTACTTTCATCGGATGAAAAATCAGAGTCATTGAGTGTTTTGCACCCATGGCGCACTCTGTCGGATATAAACAAGGGATTAAATGGCTTGGAATATCGAGTTAATGAAGATGTTCTCCGGCTCGTATAAGGTTTTACATTTTAGAGAGATAGTTAATGTTTAAAGATTCGGTTGCACTGGTGGCTGACGGCTCGACCCATATGATTTCAGTTATTACCAATATACTTAAAGAGCGTCTCGAATTCGGCACGGTTATCGGTATCACTGATGGTAAAGATGCAATGAAGGCGCTTGAGTCCAGAGATATTGACTGGATTATCTGCGATTATGAGTTGCCGGGCATAAGTGGGCTTGAGTTACTGGAGCATGTGCGAAATGATCCTGAAACGATCGAGCTGCCATTTATCATGACAAGTTCCCGTTCAGACAGAGCTACCTTACATGCAGCGGTCAGTGCAGGAGTTACAGACTATCTGAGCAAGCCGTTCAATTCGGATGCGCTGTATGATAAATTCCACCGTCATGTCCGCAATAAAGATCGCCGAATTGATAACCGGGTGACGCCGGACGAGCCTTATGAGTGTGTTTTGCGGCGTGAGGATAAAGGTACCAGCAAGGGTGCGCTGATTAATGTTTCTGTCTCAGGCTGTCTGATTGTGGTGCCGATGATAAAGAGTATCGGTATTTATGACACCGTGTCGGTTGCATTAAGCCTGAGCGATAAGCCAATTAATGTCATGTGTGATGTGGTCAGGCTGGAAGCTGCGGATGAAGAAAAATACCCCAGAGGTAAATATATACAAATCGGCTTACATTTTGAGGAATACAAAGATGATGTTAAGCACGAGCTGAACAAGTTTATCAATAAACACCGTATAGAAATCTGATTAGCTAAGATCTTAAAGAGAGTTTATTGGCGGCGCGATTGTATTAAATGGTGCCCCCGGAGTGACTCGAACACTCGACCTACCGATTATGAGTCGGTTGCTCTAACCAACTGAGCTACAGGGGCGCAATTGCGAGTTTGGGTGACTCGCGGGTTTAATATACCCGAAGGGTATTCCCAGTGTCCTTTAAGTGTGTTTGGGCGACACGTAAATCTGTATGTCCGTAGACACTCCCAATATTTATATATGCGTGTCTTGATGAGACATGTATCAATAATGTCTGAAGCGCATATTGGTATTTGATACCGAATTAACTAAGGTAATAAAAACCAGCAGCGATTATATATAAAACGTATAGGCATTGCCATTATATTGACGACACAAATCAGGATATAAAAAAGCCCTCGTTTGAGGGCTTTGATTGTTAGTCTTCGCCTAAGAAGCTGCGCAAGTTCTCGGCGCGTGACGGGTGTCGCAGTTTCCTTAACGCCTTGGCTTCAATCTGTCGAATCCGTTCACGGGTTACATCGAACTGTTTACCAACTTCTTCCAGTGTGTGGTCCGTGTTCATATCGATACCAAATCGCATACGCAGTACTTTCGCTTCACGTGCGGTTAAGGTCGACAGAATATCGCGGGTTGATTCGCTGAGTGATTCACTGGTTGCTGATTCAACTGGCGACAGAATGTTCTGATCTTCAATAAAGTCACCCAGATGCGAATCTTCATCATCACCGATCGGTGTCTCCATCGATATCGGTTCTTTAGCAATCTTAAGGACTTTACGTACCTTGTCTTCCGGCATTTCCATTTTTTCTGCCAGCTCCTCAGGAGTTGGCTCGCGGCCCATCTCTTGCAGCATCTGACGGAAAATGCGGTTCAGTTTGTTGATGGTCTCAATCATATGAACCGGAATACGGATGGTGCGTGCCTGATCCGCGATAGAGCGTGTGATCGCTTGGCGAATCCACCAGGTAGCGTAAGTAGAGAATTTATAGCCACGGCGATATTCAAACTTATCAACAGCTTTCATCAGGCCGATATTGCCTTCCTGGATCAGGTCAAGGAATTGCAGGCCTCGGTTGGTGTATTTTTTAGAAATCGAGATAACCAGACGCAGGTTGGCTTCAACCATTTCTTTCTTGGCGCGCCGGGCCTTGGCTTCGCCGATAGACATACGGCGATTAATTTCTTTGATTTCTGCAATGCTCAGACCAAAGTCTTTTTCAAGGGCGGCAAGCCGGGTTTGGGTCAGGCGAATTTCTTCGGCATGCTCTTGCAGGGCGGCTGAGTATTCGTGGCCTTTCAGAAACTGATTAATCCATTCAGGATTGGTTTCGTTTTCTGGGAAAGAGGTGATGAACTCTTTTCGTGGCATATGGGCTTTTTGTGTGCACAAGCTAAGAATGTGCCGCTCCATGTTGCGAATGCGGTCAACGGTGTTGCGTAAATCGGTGTTCAGTTGGTTGATTAGCGGAATTGAGTACTTTAACTCAAGAAACTTCTCAGACATGGCTTTGCGTAACTTCACAGAATCTTTGCTTTGTTTTGCAAGAGCGGTGACGACTTTGGCGTGAACTTTCTTCAGTTCGGCAAAGATATCAGAGATTTCTTCAAGCGTAGGGCCGGTATCTTCTTCTACTGCTTCTTCCTCTTCTTCGGCTTCTTTTTCAGCTTCGGTTTGCAGGCCTTTGTTGGTTGGTTGTGCAATTTCATCGCTGGTGTATGCGAAGCCGGCAACCAAATCGGCGATTCGTGTTTCTTCGGCCAGTACTTTATCGAATTGCAGCAGTACATTGGCAATGGTTTTCGGGTTTGTCGCAAGCGCGCGCAGTGCCTGACCAAGCCCTTCTTCAATGCGCTTGGCGATGGCAATTTCATCTTCACGTGAGAGCAATTCAACGCTACCCATTTCGCGCATATACATACGGACTGGGTCGGTAGTGCGGCCAAATTCTGAGTCGACAGATGCAAGTGCGGCAGCTGCTTCTTCGGCGGCGTCTTCATCGGTATCAGCAACGGCATTATCACTCAGGATCGAACTTTCGGCATCTGGTGCTTTTTCGTGCACCTTGATACCCATGTCATTGATCATGCTGATAATATCTTCAATTTGCTCCGGGTCAACAATGCCTTCTGGCAGATGGTCGTTAACTTCGGCGTAAGTCAGGTAACCCTGATCTTTGCCTTTGGCAATCAACAATTTTAAGCTGGATTGTTGATCCTTGGTTTTTGGGGTCCGAGCTGAACCTGATTCTGAGTTTTGAGACATTGCTTACCTGACTAAAAGTTTAAACGCCGATGATGTGCCGCACAATCCGGTATTTTACCATGTATTCGCTATAGCGGCCATAATAATAAGGTTTATCAGGGTCGTTATCGGGATATATTATCGACAAGTGGTTACATATATGGTGTATTGGTCGACTGTTTTCAATGTTTACTGTGATTTATATTTGGAGTTCGATATGGTGAGTTTGCAACCCCCCGTTTGTGATTTTGGTGTGCCGGCAGTTGATTTCGATTTGCCAGGTGTGGATGGTAAAAGCTGGACGCTGCAAGATTGCATGGGTGAAAACGGATTGCTGGTGATGTTTATTTGTAACCACTGCCCGTATGTAAAATCGATTCGTGACCGAATTGTCCGTGATGCCAACGATCTGAAGGCAAAAGGGGTTAATTGTGTCGCTATTATGTCGAATAACCCGGAAGAGTACGAAGAAGATTCGTTCGAGAATATGAAAAAAATCTCAGATGAATTCGCGTTTCCGTTTCCCTATCTGATCGATCGGACGCAGCAAATAGCAAAAGCCTATGGCGCGGTCTGTACGCCAGACTTCTTTGGCTATAACAAGCACTTTGAGTTGCAATACCGTGGTCGTCTGGATGAGAGTCGTAAGCAGGCAGCCGATCCTGCTGTGCGAAGAGATTTGTATCTGGCAATGTCTGAAGTGGCGGCCTCGGGCAAAGGCCCTGATGATCAGATTCCAAGCATGGGCTGTTCTATAAAATGGTTAAGTGATTGATTTTCGTTCACTGCGTTCAGTTATATATTAAATAAGGGTCAGTGAATTTCAAATGGCAAAGCCCCGTGCAGTGGGCTTTGGGCATTTTGACTAGCTGCTTTTATGGGGATATTAGGTGCTTTTAGTTGCTGAAATGAGCAATTTAAGGGAAAATAGCCGCCCTTGCGCTTGGGGTAATCTTCATGGGTTGGCTACTTCATCCCCCTGTGTTAGCCATGATATAAGTGTTTCAGCTACGACTGAAAATAGAATGTACAGAATAAGCATTGGGGTTCTTACCTTGAGAACTTCAATTACCGAAAAAACGATTTTTAAAACTCTAAGGGAGAGACACAACGATGCCTTCTCGTAAAAACCTAGCTAACGCGGTACGTGCGTTAAGTATGGATGCAGTACAAAAAGCAAATTCAGGCCATCCGGGCGCACCAATGGGTATGGCGGATATCGCTGAGGTTCTGTGGAACGACAACATGAACCACAATCCTGCAAACCCAAAATGGAGCAACCGCGACCGTTTCATTCTGTCGAATGGTCATGGCTCTATGCTGATTTATTCACTGCTTCATCTGACCGGTTATGATCTGTCTATCGACGACCTGAAAAACTTCCGTCAGTTGCATTCTAAGACGCCGGGACATCCGGAGTATGGTTATGCGCCAGGTGTTGAAACAACGACCGGTCCATTAGGTCAGGGTATTACCAATGGCGTGGGTATGGCGATTGCTGAAAAAGCACTGGCGGCACAGTTCAACCAGAAAGGTCACACCATCGTTGACCACAACACATATGTGTTCCTAGGTGATGGTTGCTTAATGGAGGGCATCTCTCACGAAGCCTGTTCACTGGCCGGTACTTTAGGCTTAGGCAAGTTGATTGCATTCTGGGATGACAACGGAATTTCTATCGACGGTCACGTTGACGGCTGGTTCTCTGATGATACGCCTAAGCGTTTTGAGGCTTATGGCTGGCATGTTATCGCTGATGTTGATGGTCACGATTCAGATGCACTTGCTAAAGCCATCGACACGGCGAAAGCAATGACTGATAAGCCAACAATGATTTGCTGTAAAACAACCATCGGTTTTGGTTCTCCAAACAAAGCCGGTTCGCACGCTTGCCACGGTGCGCCATTAGGTGAAGAAGAAATCAACCTGACTAAAGCGGCTTTAGGCTGGGATCACGGTCCTTTCGAAGTGCCTGCCGACGTTTACGCGGGTTGGGATGCTAAAGAAAAAGGCGCGGCTGCAGAAGCGGCATGGAACGAAAAGTTCGCAGCTTATAAAGCTGAATTCCCAGCAGAAGCGGCAGAGTACGAGCGTCGTATGGCAGGTGATTTGCCGGCTGATTGGGCGCAGAAATCTGCTGATTACATCGCCTCTGTAAATGCTGATGCTAAGAGCCCTGCAACACGCCAGGCATCTTTAGCATCTATCGAAGCGTATTCTCCAATGTTACCAGAGCTGTTTGGTGGTTCTGCTGACTTAGGTTGTTCAAACCTGACTGAATGGTCTGGTTTTAAACCGATGGATAATAGCGAAGTGCCTAACTATGTGCGTTACGGTGTACGTGAGTTTGGTATGTCAGCGATCATGAACGGTATTACACTGCACGGCGGTTTGATTCCTTTCGGTTCAACCTTCTTAATGTTCTCTGAGTATGCGCGTAACGCACTGCGTATGGCAGCATTGATGAAAATTCAAAGCATCTTCGTGTTTACGCATGACTCAATCGGTCTGGGTGAAGATGGTCCAACGCATCAGCCAGTCGAGCAGATTCCAACTCTGCGTATGATTCCAAATATGGCTGTTTGGCGTCCATGTGATGCGGTTGAATCAGCAGTTTGCTGGCAGCAGGCAGTTGAACGTAAAGATGGTCCGTCTACACTGATCTTCTCACGTCAAAACCTGAATCATAACGAGCGTACTGATGCACAGATTGCTGACATTGCTAAGGGTGGTTACATCCTGAAAGATTGTGACGGCGCTCCTGATGCCGTCATTATTGCGACGGGTTCGGAAGTTGATCTGGCAACTGGTGCAGCAGCGGCAATGTCAGGTAAAAACATCCGTGTTGTGTCTATGCCGTCAGTAGATGCGTTTGAGAGACAAGACGATGCATATCAGACAGCTGTATTGGGTGATGGTATCCCAACGGTTGCGGTAGAAGCTGCGGTAACTACCGGCTGGTACAAATACGCAGACGTTGTTGTTGGTATCGATCACTTTGGTGAATCAGCACCAGCAGGCGAGTTGTTTAAAGAATTTGGCTTCACTGTAGAAAACGTAGTGAAGGCTGTTGAATCAGTAATGTAATTAGATAGAGCCTGATCGCGTTGCGTTTTGGGCTCTAATAAATTTTAAAAACTAAGGGGAGTAATACTCATGACTATTAAAGTCGGCATTAACGGTTTCGGCCGTATCGGACGCATGGTTTTCCGTGCAGTACAAAATGAATTTAAAGACATCGAAATCGTTGGTATCAATGATTTATTAGATGCTGATTATTTAGCTTACATGCTGAAATATGACTCAGTACACGGTCGCTTTAATGGTGAAGTTTCTGCTGAGCCAGGCGCAATGATTGTTGACGGTCGTAAAATCCGTTTAACTGCAGAGCGTGATCCAGCTGATCTGAAATGGGGCGACGTTGGTGCAGATATCGTAATCGATTGTACTGGTTTCTTCTTAACTGAAGAAAGCTGTCAGAAGCACATTGATGCAGGCGCGAAGAAAGTTGTTCAGTCAGCTCCTTCTAAAGATGGCACGCCAATGTTTGTATACGGTGTTAACCACACTGAATACGCTGGTCAGGCAATCGTTTCAGCAGCATCTTGCACAACTAACTGCTTGGCACCTGTTGCTAAAGTACTGAATGATAACTGGGGCATCAAGCGTGGTCTGATGACAACTGTTCATGCCGCAACTGCAACTCAGAAAACGGTTGATGGTCCATCTGCTAAAGACTGGCGCGGTGGTCGTGGTATTTTAGAAAATATCATCCCATCTTCAACAGGTGCTGCTAAAGCGGTTGGTGTTGTATTGCCAGAACTGAATGGCAAGCTGACAGGTATGGCTTTCCGTGTACCTACTTCAGATGTTTCTGTTGTTGATTTGACTGTTGAGTTAGATAAAGAAGCTTCATACGACGATATCTGTAAAGCAATGAAAGCAGCCTCAGAGTCTGGCGACATGAGCCGTACTTTAGGTTACACAGACGAGAAAGTTGTTTCTACTGACTTCCGTGGCGTTGGTTTCTCATCAATTTTTGATGCAGAAGCAGGTATTGCATTAGATGGCACATTCGTGAAAGTTGTATCTTGGTATGACAACGAGTATGGCTACACTTGCAATATGATGCGTTTCGTAGAGCACGTAGCAGCTAACTAAGAGTCTTTTGCGCGCTGGGGGTGTTGCGGCACAAAATTTAAAATGCTCACGTACTAATTGTACGCTGCGCTTTTAAATTTGTACCGCGCCTACCCAGCACACAAAATCCTTCTTAGTTAGTTTGAAGGTTGTTTGATTTTATTGAACGGTTTTCAAAAGAATTAGATGTAGGTTGGGTTAGGCGATTGCCGTAACCCAACAAACAAAAGAGGGTTATGCTGATGTTTTCAGGCTAACCCTTTCTACATTCATACCGTTTTATTTTTTGAAAAGTTGTTTGTTAAGTTAAGTCGGGTGCTGTGTATCTGAGACTTAACAAACAGTTTTTAAAATTAATTTAATATTATTTAGGAGTTTCACAATGGCTTTTATCAAGCTGACTGATCTGGATCTTGCTGGCAAGCGTGTATTAATCCGCGCCGATTTAAATGTACCTGTTAAAGATGGCAAGGTGACTTCTGATGCGCGTATTACTGCATCTATGCCGACTATCGAGCACGCAATGAAAGCGGGTGCTTCTGTCATGGTTATGTCTCACCGTGGTCGTCCTGAAGAAGGTAAGGCTGATGAAGAAAATTCATTGGCACCAATCGCTGCGACTATGTCAGAAAAGCTGGGCAAAGAAGTTAAGTTAGTTAAAGACTACCTGGGTGGCGGTGTTGAAGTTGCTGCAGGCGAATGCGTTCTGTTAGAAAACGTTCGCTTCAATGCAGGTGAAGGCAAAGACGATGAAGCATTATCAAAAAAATACGCAGCACTTTGTGACATCTTTGTTATGGATGCGTTTGGTACGGCTCACCGTGCACAGGCATCGACTCATGGTGTGGGTGTTCAGGCGGATACTGCTTGCGCTGGTCTGTTGTTATCGGACGAATTAGACAGTCTTGCTAAAGCACTGGCTGAGCCGGCTCGTCCAATGGTTGCAATCGTTGGTGGTTCTAAAGTTTCTACTAAACTGACTGTGCTTGAAGCATTGTCAGAAAAGGTTGACCAGTTAGTTGTTGGTGGTGGTATTGCGAACACTTTCCTGGCTGCTAAAGGTTACAACGTAGGTAAATCTTTATATGAAGCGGATCTGGTTGATACGGCAAAAGCATTGATTGAAAAAATGGAAAAACGTGGCGCGTCAATTCCAATAGCAACTGACGTTGTTTGCGCAAAAGAATTTGCAGAAACTGCAGAAGCCACTTTAAAAGCGGCTGGTGATGTGGCCGACGATGATATGATTTTTGATATCGGTCCTGATTCTGCTGCTTTGCTGGCTGATATTATTGCTAAAGCCGGTACGATCGTATGGAATGGTCCTGTTGGCGTATTTGAGTTTGATCAGTTTGGTGAAGGTACTAAAACAGTTTCTATGGCTATTGCTAATGGCGCTGGCTTCAGTCTTGCTGGCGGCGGTGACACAATCGCTGCGATCCAGAAGTACGATATTTTTGATAAAGTTTCTTACATCTCAACGGCTGGTGGTGCTTTCCTGGAATACCTAGAAGGCAAGACTTTGCCAGCAGTAGCGATGCTTGAAGCTCAAGCTAATAAATAGTTGAGCGTCTTTCCGTTCAATACGGTGGTGGATCTTAATTCAACATGCTCGCATATTCAGGTATGCACTAGCATTTTTAGTAAGATCTCCATTGTCTTGAGCGGAAATTCATCTCCACCTGAGATGAATATGTAGTTTAAGGGTAGAAAGAATTTTTCAGGAGGCCAGGGGGTCTCCGCTTATAGTCACTTAGGAGTAATAAGTTGCGCAGAACTAAGATTGTCGCAACTCTAGGGCCGGCAACAGACGACCTTAAAGTTTTAGAATCACTGGTAGTAGCCGGTGTGGATGTTGTACGTTTAAATTTTTCACACGGTTCTTTTGAAGAGCAAAAGTGGCGTGCTGATAACATTAGAATGTTTGCAGAAAAACACGATAGAGCCATTGGTGTACTGGTTGATTTGCAGGGACCGAAAATACGCACCTGTAAATTCAAAGAAGGTAAAGTTAACCTGGTTGAAGGTGATACGTTTATTCTTGATGCTGATCTGGGTGAAGAAGACGGCACCCAAGAGCGTGTTGGTCTGACTTACAAACGCTTGCCGGGTGATGTTCATCCGGGCAATGTTTTGTTGCTTGATGATGGCCGGATGGTGCTAGAAGTGACCGAGATTATCGGTAACGAGGTGCATACGAAAGTCATGCATACCGGGCCCTTATCAAATAATAAGGGTATCAACTTGCAAGGTGGTGGCTTGTCAGCTCCAGCCTTAACGGATAAAGATAAAAGAGATATTATTTCTGCGGCGAAACTTGAAGCGGACTTTGTTGCTGTTTCATTTCCCCGTTCAGCTAGCGATGTTATAGAGTGCCGTAAACTACTACGTGATGCGGGTGGCCATGGGGCGATTGTTTCTAAAATTGAGCGGGCTGAAGCATTGGATGTTATCGATGAAATTATCGAAGCGTCTGAGATTATTATGGTGGCCCGTGGTGATCTGGGTGTTGAAATTGGTGATGCTGAACTACCTGCTATCCAGAAAGACCTGATCAAGCGCGCGCGCAGTATGGATCGTGTAGTGATTACCGCTACACAGATGATGGAATCGATGATCGAAAACCCGATTCCTACCCGTGCAGAAGTTTTTGATGTTGCCAATGCGGTGCTTGATGGTACCGATGCGGTTATGTTGTCCGGTGAAACGGCAGCAGGTAAGTATCCTGCAAAAGTGGTTGAAGCCATGGGCCGAATCTGTGAAGAAGCGGAGAAGCAGCGTTTGTCACTGGTCTCGGATCATCGAGTTGACCTTACTTTTGGTCGGGTTGATGAAGCAATTGCTATGGCTACAATGTATACCGCTAATCATCTTAAAGTCGACGGGATTGCAGCGCTTACTGAGTCGAGTTCAACGCCGTTATGGATGTCAAGAATCAGTTCAGGCATCCCGATTTACGCGCTGACGCGGCATGAGCAAACAAAACGTCGTATGACCTTGTATCGCGGTGTATACCCGATGAGCATAAATATTGATGATGTGAAACAATATCAGTTAAGCTATCACGCTCAAAAGGTCTTGTTAGAAAAAGGGGTTGTTCACAAAGATGACCTGCTTATCATAACCAAAGGTGACAAGGTCGGTATTGATGGTGGCACAAATTCAATGAAGATTGTGCGGATTGGTGCTTGATTGCGGCTTGAACATTAAATTATTCGTATCCAGGCGACTGTGTCTGGGTATAAAACGCGTTATTAATTTTAAACTTAAAATGGAGAAACAGAAATGGCTCTGATTTCACTTAGACAATTATTAGATCATGCTGCTGAAAACAGCTACGGCATGCCAGCATTTAACGTTAACAACATGGAGCAGGTTCATGCCATCATGCAAGCTGCCGATGAAGCTAACAGCCCGGTAATTATGCAGGGTTCTGCTGGTGCGCGTTCATATGCAGGCGAACCATTCCTGCGTCACCTGATTTCAGCTGCAATCGAAATGTACCCACACATTCCTGTTGTTATGCACCAGGATCATGGTTCAGAGCCAGCCGTATGTCTGCGTTCTATTCAGTCAGGTTTCTCATCAGTTATGATGGACGGTTCTTTAATGGCTGACATGAAGACACCTTCTTCTTTCGAGTACAACGTTGAAGTCACTAAAGAAGTGGTAAAAATGGCTCACGCTGGTGGTGTTTCAGTTGAGGGTGAATTAGGCTGCCTGGGTTCACTGGAAACTGGTGAAATGGGTGAGGAAGACGGTCACGGCGCTGAAGGTAAGCTGGATTTAGACATGCTGTTAACCGGTGTTGAAGAAGCGGCTGACTTTGTTGAAGCAACGAATGTTGATGCTTTAGCGATCGCAATCGGTACTTCACACGGTGCTTACAAATTTACTCAGGAGCCTACTGGCGAAATCCTGCGTATTGATCGCATCAAAGAAATCCACGCACGTCTGCCAAACACTCACCTGGTAATGCACGGTTCATCTTCAGTGCCACAGGACTGGTTGGAAATCATCAACAACTACGGTGGTGATATGGGTCAGACTTACGGCGTACCGGTTGGTGAAATCGTTGAAGGCATCAAGTCTGGTGTTCGTAAAGTAAACATCGATACTGATCTGCGCATGGCTTCAACAGGTTCTGTTCGTAAGCATCTGGCAGAAAATCCAAGCAACTTTGATCCACGTAAATTCCTTAAAGAGTCTACTGCGGCAATGAAAGCTATCTGTAAAGCTCGTTTTGAATCTTTTGGTTCTGCGGGTAATGCTGACAAAATCAAAGTTAAATCATTAGAGACTATGATTGATTTTTACAAGTAATCTCGCTTACTTGTAAGGTTGGAAAAGGGAGCTTTATAGCTCCCTTTTTTTTTATTATTTTTGCGTTGACAGATCAATAACAAGAGGTGCGAGACCATGAGTAAATTAGCTTTAGTATTATTATCCGTTATGCTGAGTCTTAATGCCTTCGCGCACGAAGAACTAAAGGAAGATAAATCATTCTGGTGGAAAGCAAACTGGTGGGATGGCGGACAGCTAAGACAAGTGAATAACCATAAGGTCAAAGTAGAATGGACTGAATACGAAAGCGATGATGTAACAGTACCGGCTATGGTTGCACGCCCAGATGACAATAAAGCCTACCCGGCTGTTATTTTTCAGCACGGTCGCGCGGGTTTAAGTGATTTATTACAACTTCAGGTAAAAAGAATCGCAGCGCGAGGTTTTGTAGTGATGGCGCCGGATATTTATGCGGCTAACTTTATTGGTACACACCCCTTTCCGCATGATTATAAGCTGGAAAAAGATGCCAGTGCCGTGGTTGACGTATTGTTGTCGCGTAATGATATCAGCAGCAAAAAGGCCTGTATTGTTTCACATACACGGGGTGGCTATTACTCATTAAAAACCGCCGTGACGTTCAAGCATCAGGAAAAAAATCTGGCCTGTTATATTTCATATTACCCTCACTGGCAGGATCCGAATGCACCGGAGCCAGCTCAGGTGTATGGTTATGCAGCAGAAATAGAGCAGTTGAAAATACCGGTGCTGGTGTTTATAGGTGAGCAGGAGCAGTATCAACGCCGCCGGGTTATTGAAACCAGTTTTTCTATTTTGAAGAAAAATAAAATCGAATCGCAGCTGATCATCTATCCGGGAGTCGGACGGGGTTTTGATTTCAGGCCGCCTGCTGTCAGAACCTTCGCAGATGAGCTGGCATCGAAAGATGCTATTGCACGCAGTGCTGACTTTATTAATCATTATCTCAGGGATAAAAAGAACTAGATTTGACTGCTGTATAAGCGGTCTCAGCTGCGCTGAGGCTGCCACTGTATTGAGATAGATCATAGTACACGATGTTTGCTTGAGTATAATAATATTTTGAAAGATAAGCGGAATTTATCATGAAAAAAATTATAATATTGATGATTTTTTATGCACAGTTTTTAAATCTGGCCGTCGCAGAATCAGTGGATGAACTGGTTTCTGCGATGAGTCAGAGGCTGGCTGATATGAGCTTGCTCAACGAATCGGTTATAAAAGGTGGCTTACGAATTCGACTTTGTCAGTACTGCCATGGCAAGGATGGGAACAGTGTAAGAAAAGATGTGCCTAATCTTGCCGAACAAAATCCGGTGTATCTGCTGACTCAGTTTGAGTTCTTCAGAACCGACAAACGAAGTAATAAAGTCATGAATGAGCTGGCAAAAGGTTTGTCAGAAGAAGAACGCATTAATATTGCATTGTATTATGCCAGTCAAGAAGTAAAGGTTGAGCCGGATAAGTTAAACGATAATGCTGTTGCTTATAAACGCGGATCAACTATTTACAGCAATGTCTGTATCAACTGTCATGGTAAAAATGGTCATGGTGAGAGAACGCTACCAAGAATTGCAGGCCAGAAATATGACTTTTTAACCAAGACATTAAGCGCCTATAAAGAAAATAATGCAGTCAGGCCTGACTCAGCTATGCTGGCGATAGCAGCTGCTATGAGTGAAGATGATATTCGCGCTATTAGTTTGTTTGTTGCGTCTATGCAGTAGTAAAACTTCAGTGTCAGTATATAGGCAGCATAATGCTGTGAAATATAAAAACACCCTGTTTTTATCAGGGTGTTTTAAAATTAGTGTTTCGATTCGCCGCTATGCGACAGATACAGTGCAAGACCGATTAAAGCAATACCACCGGCAAATAACAGAAGATCTAAAGGTGTTGCGAAAACCATCGTTAACGCATGCTCAAAGAATTTAACAATTAAAATCATCAACACGACTTTTGCCAGACGTGCTTTAAGATCGTCCAGGCTTGATATGAATAAAACTTTCGATGAATTGTCTGATGATTCTGCTGCGTCAATTTTGCTGATAAATAATTCATAAAGACCGAATGAGAATATTAGAAGCACAGTGGCCAGCAAGTAGCCGTCAATCAGTTCTACAACATGAGTGATGGTTTCTGAACGCAGAGTCAATCTTTCAGTCTGTTCTAGCGCGGCGTAATTAAGAAGGTGACTGATCATTGAGACGGTATCAACACTGATTACAAAAAACATTGCCAAGCTTGAAAGTAAGCTGGCGATAACTGCAGTCATAACAGAAAGCCTGCTATTCCATAATAGGTTCTCAAAAAATAATTCAATTTTCTTCATTATGTTTACTCGTTTAGATATTTGGTTTGTAACAGTTTGTATTTTACCCTGTTGCGTTATATTGTGCGTCTAGTTTGATGATAATTTATTAGGGGATGAATATGTTGGAAAGTTTGACTGCCTGGACTGGCCAGATAGCGGGTCTGTTATGGGGCAATGTGCTGACGCTGGCTGTTTTACTGGGAGTGGGTCTGTATCTGACAATAAAACTTAATTTTGTACAGATCAAAGGCTTCCGTCACTCGCTACACTTAATTCGCGGCAAGCACGATAAGGCTGCCTGTGATGGTGAGGTTTCGCATTTTCAGGCGCTTTCTACCGCGCTGTCTGCAACAGTTGGTACCGGTAATATTGCCGGTGTTGCAACGGCAATCAGTCTGGGTGGTCCCGGTGCTCTGTTCTGGATGTGGGTGACAGCTTTCTTTGGTATGGCGACTAAATTTGCCGAAAGTACGCTGGCGCTTAAGTTTCGTGAAGTCGGGGCTGATGGGGTGATAGCCGGTGGTCCGATGTACACCCTAATGAACGGCCTGAAGATGAAGCGCACAGCTATTTTCTTTGCTTTTTTTGCGATGATAGCGTCATTCGGAATCGGAAATCTTGTGCAGGTTAATTCGGTGGTAGATGGTTTGATATTTGTTGCACCCGATATCAAAGAGTACAGCTGGTTGATTGGCGTGAGCATGGCCTTAATGGTCGGTATGGTTATCATCGGTGGTGTTAAAAGAATAGCAAAAATTGCCAGTATTATTGTGCCGTTTATGGCTGTGATCTATGTTGTGGCGGCAATGATCGTATTGCTGAACAATTTTAGTGCGATTCCACAGGCTTTAGCTACGATTCTAAATCACGCGCTTAATCCTTGGGCGGTTGGTGGTGCAGCCGTTGGTGAGGCTATCCGCTGGGGTGTGGCCAGAGGTTTGTTTTCAAATGAGGCGGGCCTGGGTTCATCCCCAATGGCACATGCGGCAGCCGCCACTAATGAGCCGGTGCGAGAAGGACTGGTTGCGATGATGGAACCGTTTATCGATACCTTGGTGATCTGCACACTGACTGGTCTGGCGATCGTTGTTACCGGTGCCTATTTAACGGCACCAGAAGGTGTTGCTGGGGCATCGTTAACCGCTTATGCATTCAGTCAGTCAATCGGTGAAGGTGGTGCGGCACTGGTGGGTATCAGTCTCTCTTTATTTGCCTTTTCCACCATCATCGCATGGTCTTATTATGGCGATCGTAGTGTAAAATTTCTGTTTGGTGATGCTGCGGTGCTACCTTATCGCCTGATTTATACAGTATTAATAGTAGTCGGCGCCGTCGTGCCATTACAACTTGTCTGGAATATTGCTGATATAACCAATATCCTGATGGCAATTCCAAATTTACTGGCATTGATATTGTTATCAGTGTTGGTTAATAAACTAAAACGTAATTATTTTAAAACGATAGACGACAATAGCGTGTCGGGAGAAAACAATGGCTGATTTAATTATTGATGATTTAACAATTGGTGAGGGTGATGAGGCGGTTGCCGGTAAACAAATAATGGTTCACTATACCGGTACTCTGGAAGATGGTACAAAATTTGATTCGAGTCTTGATCGAAGTCAGCCTTTTGGTTTTAATCTCGGTGCTGGCCAGGTGATTCAGGGCTGGGATCAAGGTTTTGCCGGGATGAAAGTCGGTGGTAAACGTAAACTGACAATACCACCAGAAATGGGTTACGGTGCTGCTGGCGCCGGAGGTGTGATACCACCTAATGCGACTTTAATTTTTGAAGTAGAGTTACTGGAAGTTAATTAATTTTCAGCTACAGCCTGTTACCATAACAGGCTGTATTCTTTTTGATAAATTAATCTCTGAGCCTGTCAGTGTTCATTTCAGACGCGTATCTCGACAGCAACGCTTTTTATTTAATACCGGTATACAATTTTAGAAAAAGAGTTGTTGCTCTCATCGCTTTCATTGGTCCTGCCTTCCCAGTCAATCTCAGCAGTTATTTGCGCGTTTTCATTGTCAGCAAGTGACAGTAAATCAAGTTTATAGGCGCCTGTTTCCATTTCGGTATTCGGTGTAGGTATAGCAAAGCGGTGATTAATGTTGCCAGAGAACGAACCTTTCGAAGATGACAGTTTTATTAAGAAGTCCTGACCCTGGTCAGTATTTCCAAGGTTCACGTATTTTATATAAACGGCAGACGGGTTCGAGCTCTTTGTATAGATGTCGGTAATGACTAAATCGACCTGCGAGTCCGGTCCTGAGTCATTGCTGCAGGCACTGACAAATATCAGGGACGAAGCGAGTATTAAAGTCAGTCTGATATAGTAGATAGTGTTATGCATTGTGCGCGTCCTTTCTGAGAATTCTTGATGTACATCAAGAATTGTTATGATAGTTCAATCTCAACAGAAAATATTTATTCTCGTGGTCGGTCAAAAAAGATCAAATTACTTTTAATTAAAAATATTTTCTTTAGTTAAGTATTCATATTTCTAGCAATGCAGTCAACAAGAAGTCTTATGTCAGCATGATCTTTATTGATTTATGTCTACAAAAATGGGCTGGATGTAATATCAGTTGGATAAGTAATCGGTAGTTGAGAAATAATTTTTATGAACGTGATTAATTTATAAAAAGTGCATAGAAAATTGACTAGGTATAAACTGTTATTCGGTTAATGGTATGTCTGTATTTTTCGCGTTAACGCAGAGGCCTATAATGTTTTATACATCGTATCCCTGGTCAAATACTGCGTCTGATTGTTAATTCATGAAGAGAAATATTATAAAGAAGAAGTGTAGTCAAGGGATTATAAAGTACAAATAAAAATAAGGAGGTTCGTCATGGAAATGGTTAACGGACGGGTTCGGTTTTTATCCACTGGATTGAAAATTATATGTGTCGCGGCGTTAAGTGTTGTCTCCTTTTCGGCGCAACCATTTGGGAATTACCTGACGGACTTTAATAACACCTATGGTACCTCAGGTACACGAATAGATAACTGTGGTTTGTGCCATTATGATTTTGGTGGTGGGGGTAATCGTACGCCGTATGGAGAAGACTTCCGGAATAATAATTACAGTATTGTAAATATTGGTCTGTTTGATTCAGATGGCGACGGTTTTAATAATGATCAGGAATCCTCACTATCGACGCAGACTTCTCCTGGCTTTAATTGTCTGAATCTAAGCAGTGCGATTAATGCACCTGCCAATCTACTGACTTTCGTCGATCCTTCTAATCCGGGCTGTGTCGGAACTGGCTTGCCACCAGTAGCAAAAACAAACGGGCCCTATGTCGCAGTTAATGGCAGCCCCGTTAGTTTTAATAGTGCCGGTTCATTTGATCCAGATGGTTCTATTGTTTCCTACTTATGGAACTTCGGTGGTGTCTATGGTTCCAGCAGTGTTGCAAACCCAGTTTTTACCTTTAATGTCACGTCTGAATCAAAAATTAATGTAAGCTTAACGGTAGTTGATAATGAAGGTAATAGTACCAGCTCGGTGGTGCGAGTCATCGTCTTGATGGCGCCGAACTCAGCACCTGTTGCCGATGCCGGTCTGCCAGTAAGCGGCGTGGTTAATGTGCCGGTAGAGTTTAATGGTACGGGATCGATAGATCCCGATGGCGATCAGATATATTTGAAATGGGAATTTGGTGATGGCAGCACCAGTTTTTCCGACAGACCACTGCATGCTTTTAACCGTTGTGGAGTTTATGATGTTTCGCTCGCCGTCACTGATATTCACAGCCTAAGTGATAGCGCTACGGTAACCGCTACTATTGCCAGTAGTGGTGTTGATTTGCCGGTTGCCAATGCTGGCGGAATTAGTGGGCATTATCAGGGTGTAACGGCGTCGAATATTTTATTCGATGGTTCGTCTTCATATGATACTGACTGTAACATCACAAGTTATAGCTGGAATTTTGGTGATGGAACAACAGCAAGCGGAGCCAAGCCTGTGCATAGTTATAGTCTGCCGGGTGATTATGTTGTTTCTTTAACAGTTACTGATAACGATGGTTTGAATGCAGCAGCTTCAGCCAGCGTCACAGTCACTGATGGTGGTGCGTTAAATGGTTCAGCGCTTTATGCCGCGAACTGTGCGGCCTGTCACGGTGAAAGTGCTAGCACTAACAAAGCCGGTGCCAGCGTTACACGTATCAATACCGGTATTAGCAGTGTGGCCAGTATGAATTCACTGGGCTCTTTGCTCAGTGCTGCAGAAATTCAGGCAATCGCCGATTACCTAGCCAGCCTGACGCCACCGCCACCACCGACTACGATCGATGGCGCCAGCTTATATGCCAGCAGTTGCGCGGCCTGTCATGGCGCGACAAGCAGCAGCACAAAAATTGGTGCGACGGTAGCGCGAATTAATACCGGTATCAGCAGTGTGGCCAGCATGAATTCGCTGAGCAGCCTGAGTGCGGCGCAGATCCAGGCAATCGCCGATTACCTGGCCAGCCTGACGCCACCGCCGCCACCGACTACGATCGATGGCGCCAGCTTATATGCCAGCAGTTGCGCGGCCTGTCATGGCGCGACAAGCAGCAGTACAAAAATTGGTGCGACAGCATTACGGATTAATACTGGCATTGTTAGTGTCAGCGCGATGAATTATTTGAATACGCTGACGGCGCTTGAGGTTCAGGCAATCGCCGATTATCTGGCAACTTTTGCTGCGCCGCCGCCAGCCACCGATGGCGCGACCTTGTATGCCAATAGCTGTTCAAGCTGTCATGGTGCTGGTGCTGCGACCAGCAAGGGTGGTGCGGATGTCACTCGTATCAACAGTGGTATCGCCAGTGTAGCCAGTATGAATTATCTGAGCACTACACTGAGTGCTGCTGATATTCAGTCGATTGCAGGTTATCTGGCACAGTTTGCGCCCTCGGGTGGAACAGGCTCAGTACCCCATACCGATATGAAGGATGGTGTCGGTCATGCGATTGATAAAGACACGCCATTTAGCAGTGGCTGTACCAGCTGCCACGGAGCCAGTTTGCAGGGCTCGATAGGTCCGTCATGCACCACTTGCCATGGACAAAAATGGAGTGAAAGCGCGCCATCGGGTGGTGGTAGTGGAGGCACCAGCGTGCCCCATACCGATATGAAGGATGGTGTTGGTCATGCGATTGATAAAGACACACCATTTAGCAGTGGCTGTACCAGCTGCCACGGAGCCAGTCTGCAGGGTTCGATAGGTCCCTCATGCACCACTTGTCATGGGCAAAAGTGGAATGAAAGCGCGCCATCGGGTGGTGGTAGTGGAGGCGCCAGCGTGCCCCACACCGATATGAAGGATGGTGTTGGTCATGCGATTGATAAAGACACACCATTTAGCAGTGGCTGTACCAGCTGCCACGGAGCCAGTCTGCAGGGTTCGATAGGCCCGTCATGCACCACTTGCCATGGGCAAAAGTGGAATGAAAGTGCGCCGCCAACTGGTGGTACTCTCAACGGAGAGGCTCAGTACAATAGCTATTGTGCCGGCTGTCATGGCAGCTCAGCTAACAGCAGCAAGAGCGGTGCCGACGTCAGCCGTATCAACAACGGTATTGCTAATGTGTCGAGCATGAACTCACTGTCCAGTCTCAGCAGTGCACAGATTCAGGCGATTGCCGACTTCCTCACCGGTGGCACGACACCACCACCAACAGGAAGCACCGATGGCGCGACCTTGTATGCCAATAGCTGTTCAGGCTGTCATGGTGCCGGTGCTGCGACCAGCAAGGGCGGTGCGGATGTCACTCGAATCAACAGTGGTATCGCCAGTGTAGCCAGTATGAATTATCTGAGCACTACACTGAGTGCTGCTGATATTCAGTCGATTGCAGGTTATCTGGCACAGTTTGCGCCCTCGGGTGGAACAGGCTCAGTAC